>QWCB01000812.1_pt1 | contig 57783 bp, 43 predicted proteins | sample 1972511 | NCBI WGS metagenome assembly QWCB01 (sample SAMN09866719, study PRJNA288562) | Human gut metagenome isolate term5_stool, whole genome shotgun sequencing... | isolation source: gut | host: Homo sapiens | place: USA: California | reverse complement strand
TGTGGGTAATAGCTTTCGGGGAGCTATTCTTTGGTGATTTGTGGTGTGTGGTCTGGGGTTATGGTGGCATGCGGACACACTTTTCTTTACTTAACCCCACTTATGGCTAGGTTTCGGGCACTTGTCGGCGGTTTCCTGTGACCTATCGATGTTTTTTCGGCACTTATCCCCGCGATATTGGCCAGGCCATTTCACCTATCGATGAGCTATTCACTTATGGCCACGCTGCAGCGCATCGATAGGTGAATACCTTGGCCACAAGTGGTCGCGTTCGCTGGTCTGGAAGAATACTGTGCATGAGCGATGCAGACGACACGCGAGTACCACCACAGACAACACGAGAACCGCTAGAAACACCAGAACCACCCGAAACCCGAGAAACCCCAGCCCCAATGGGCGTGTGGGACTCCTTCCGGTTCGCAGTTTCTTCACCGAAGCGCCTGCGCACCGAGCTGCTGGCCGGCGCGGCGGTGTCGTTCGCGCTAATCCCCGAGGTGATTTCGTTTTCCATCTTGGCGGGCGTGGACCCGGCGGTGGGGCTGTTTAGCTCGGTGATTATGGCTATCGTGATTGCCTTTACGGGTGGCCGCCCGGCCATGATTACTGCTGCCGCTGGTTCGGTTGCGCTCGTCGTCGCGCCGTTGTCGCGGACGTACGGGATGGATTACCTCATTCCAACGGTGCTGCTCGCGGGTGTGTTGCAGATTGCTTTTGCGGCGCTGGGTATCGCTAAGCTGCAGCGTTTCATTCCGCGCGCGGTCATGATTGGCTTTGTCAACGCGCTGGGTATCCTCATTTTCACCGCACAGCTGGAGCATCTCATCGATGTGCCGTGGTTGGTGTATCCGCTGGTCGCTCTGGGCATTGCGATTATGGTGTTCCTGCCCCGCGTGTTCACCGCGATTCCGGCTCCGCTGGTGACTGTGCTCGTCGTCACGCTTGTTGCGGTGGTGGCGGATTGGCGCGTGCCGAACGTGAGCGATATGGGCGAGCTCCCGGAATCCCTCCCGCAGCTGCTGATCCCGAATGTGCCCCTGACCTGGGAGACTCTGCAGCTGATTGCGCCGTATTCGGTGGGCGTGGCGATTGTCGGCATCATGGAATCGCTGATGACGGCGAAGCTCGTGGACGACATCACGGATACGCATTCGGACAAGACCCGCGAGACGTGGGGGCTGGGTGTGGCGAACATCGCGGGCGGTTTCTTCGGCGGTATCGCTGGCTGCGCGATGATTGGTCAGACGATGGTGGGTGTGAAGGAATCGTCGGGACGCACTCGCTTGACGACGCTCTTTTCCGGTGTCTTCCTGCTCATTCTGGTCCTTCTGCTCAGTTCTGCAGTTGGAGTGATTCCGATGGCGGCGCTGGTTGCGGTGATGGTCGTGGTGTCGGTGGACACGGTCGATTGGCGCTCGATCTCCCCTCGGACGTTGCGCCTGATGCCGCGTTCGGAGACGGCGGTGATGCTGGTGACGGTCATCGCTACGCTGGCGACGGATAACCTCGCCATCGGCGTGATTTCGGGTGTGGTCGTGGCGTCGCTGATGTTCGCGCGCCGTGTCGCTCATCTGGTCAGGATTGAAGTGCTTGACGACGATCCCAGCGCCCACTCCCGGACGTACAAGGTGCGGGGTCAGTTGTTCTTCGCCTCCAGTAACGACCTGGTGTACCAATTCGACTACACCGATCCTGCGCAGCGGATTGTCATCGATATGTCGGAGGCTGAGATTTGGGATGCCTCCACGGTGGCGGCGTTAGATTCCGTGAGGGTCAAGTTTGCTGACCGGGGCAAAGAGGTAGAGATTATCGGCTTGGAGGGGCCGAGTAAGCAGCGTCTGGATGCGCTGTCGGGGAAGTTGTAGAAATCCCAATCCGGGGTATGCCTTACACTTGGTTGCAAAGCCGGATGCGGCGCGGGGAAAAGGTTTTCCGTGCCAGGTTTGTCAGGTTTTAACTTATGTCCGATACCTGGGAGGGTGCGTACACCATGGCCGTGGATTCCTTTGATGTTCAGCAGTTGGCGGCACACAAGGATGAGTTTGCGAAGGCATATGAGGAACTGAAGTCCCGTAACCTCGCACTGAATTTGACTCGTGGCAAGCCGTCGTCGGAGCAGCTTGATTTCGCGAATGCCCTGCTGGGTCTCCCGGCGCCGGATTACATTTCGGTTTCTGGGGAGGACGTCCGCAATTACGGCAACGCCAAGGGTATTACTGATATCCGCGCTATCTGGGCGGAACTGATGGATCTGCCGGTGGAAAACGTCCTGGCACAGGATGCTTCCAGCCTGAACATCCAGTTTGACCTGATTTCGTGGGCCATGCAGTTCGGCAACGTCGACTCGGAACGCCCGTGGAACGAGGAGCCGGTGCTTAAGTGGCTGTGCCCGGTTCCGGGGTATGACCGTCACTTTTCCATTACGCAGCACTTCGGCATTGAGATGATCCAGGTGCCGCTGAACGAAGACGGTCCGGATATGGATGTCGTGGAGAAGCTGGTTGCCTCTGACCCGCAGATTAAGGGCATGTGGAATGTCCCGATGTTCTCGAACCCGACGGGCGTGACCTACAGCGCTGAGGTCTGCCGCCGTCTGGTTGAAATGGAGACCGCCGCTCCGGATTTCCGTCTGATGTGGGATAACGCCTACATGGTTCACACGCTGACGGATGAGTTCCCGGAGATTCACAACGTCATTAAGTGGGCGGAAGAGGCCGGTAACCCGAACCGCGTGTGGGCATTCGGCTCGACCTCGAAGATTACCTTCGCAGGCGCTGGTATTGCTTTCTACGCTTCCTCGGACGCCAACTTGGAGGATTACCTCAAGCACGCTGGTATCCGCGGCATTGGCCCGAACAAGGTCAACCAGTTGGCTCACGCCAAGTTCTTCGGTGACGCGGAGGGCGTGCGTGAGCAGATGCGTCGTCATGCAGGTTCGCTGGCTCCGAAGTTTGAGAAGGTTCTGCAGATTCTGGATGAGCGCCTGTCGGAGTACGGCGTGGCAGAGTGGTCGAAGCCGACCGGCGGTTACTTCATCAACCTCGACGTGGTCGATGGCACTGCTCGTCGCGTGGTGGAGCTGGCCAAGGAGGCCGGCATTGCGCTGACCGGTTCTGGTTCTTCCTTCCCGCTGAAGCAGGATCCGAATAATCGCAATATCCGCCTGGCACCGTCGCTGCCTCCGATGGAGGAGCTCGAGGTTGCTATGGATGGCGTCGCTACCTGTGTGCTGCTCGCCGCCGCTGAGAAGGCGACTGCGTAGGTTAAGCAGGCCAGGTAGGTCGGGATAGGACTATATGAACTTCGAAGAGACGAAGTTTTGGATCTCCGGGCTTTTCCCCGGAGAACCCCAGGTCAGCGAGTATGTGACGGAGCTGCCGGGCAGTGGTCGGCACGGGCAGGAACACGATTCGGCTCCGCTTCGGGTCGCTGAGTTCTCGCTTTACGACGGGCCGGACGGCCAAGCGAACGAGCGTCGTCCGGAAACGGCAGCCGCCACCGTGGAGTTGGGCCGCAACTACTGTGGCCTGACCGGCGCAGCAAAGACGGATATCCGCGTGGAGCTCTTCTCCGTCGCATACGCTGATTTTCCCGTGGCCACCATGGTCGCGGCCGCGGGAGCGCTGGTGGAGGAAGAGCCGGAGTTCCTGTCGCCAATTCCGGGCCGTGTTATTCCGAATGCGGTGCGGCTGGCTGCCGATCAGGTGGCCGAGGTAGGGGAGTCGTCGTCAAGCACTGCCTTTACCGTGGCGCACGTGCTGTGCACGGTGCCGTATGTGTGGAGCGACGGGGTGCCGAATGTGTCCGAGATGCCGGGCAAGATCAGCCTGCATGAGGGCGATGTGGAGTCGCCGCAGGGGCGCATGACCACGATGACGCAGCTGGTGCCAATTACGGATGCGGAGCTGGTGTTTTATGAGCAGCAGGGTCCGCAGGCGCTGATGCAGAAGTTGGCCGAAGTGGACGCTGACCTGCGGGATTGGTGCCGCGAGTCGGTTGTTGCCCAGGAGGGTTCGAACTAGCCGGTCCGGGGTGGAAGGTAGGCTGAGCACGTGGCTCTGTATAGGAAGTATCGTCCGGCATCGTTCGCCGAAGTGGTGGGGCAGCGGCACGTAACTGACCCGCTGTCGGCGGCGTTGGAATCTCGTGATGCGCAGGGGCGTCCCAACCGCATTAACCATGCGTATTTGTTCTCCGGGCCGCGTGGCTGTGGCAAGACTTCGTCGGCGCGCATTATGGCGCGCAGTTTGAACTGTGCGGAGGGGCCGACGGCGACACCGTGTGGCCAGTGTGCGTCGTGTCGTGCGTTGGCGCCGGGTGGTCCGGGCAATTTGGACGTTATTGAGCTGGACGCGGCTTCCCACAACGGTGTGGAAGATATGCGTGAGCTGCGGGAAAAGGCTATCTTCCAGCCGGCGGAGTCGCGCTACCGCATCTTCATTATTGACGAGGCGCATATGATTACCGCCTCGGGTTTCAATGCGCTGTTGAAGATTGTGGAGGAGCCGCCGGAGCATCTCATCTTCATTTTTGCGACCACGGAGCCGGAGCGTGTGCTGCCGACGATTCGCTCGCGTACACACCACTATCCGTTCCGGCTTTTGACCCCGCCGGATATGCGCGGGCTGCTTGAGCGTGTGGTCACGGCCGAGGGTGTGCGGGTAGAGCCGGACGTGTATCCGCTGGTCATCCAGGCCGGTGGCGGTTCGCCGCGTGACTCGCTGTCGGTTATGGATCAGCTCATTGCTGGTTCCGGCACCGATGGTGTGGATTATGAGACTTCTGCGGCCATTCTCGGTGTCACTGACAGCGTAATCATCACGGATGCGATTGAGGCGCTGGCGGCAGGCGATCGCGCGGCCATGTTTAGCGTGGTCGGGCGTGTGATTATGTCGGGCCAGGATCCGGCTCGGTTTGCCTCGGATCTGCTTGGCCGAGTGCGTGATTTGCTGGTGCTGTCCGCAGTGCCGAACGCGCTGGAGCAGGGGCTTGTAGAGATTCCGGAGAGCCAAATCGCCGGCGTCCTGGAGCAGGCCGGGACAATTCCCCCGGCTACCCTGACGCGCTTCACGCAGGTGCTCTCTGACGGCCTGCGTCACTTCCGCGGCGTGACTTCGCCGCGTCTGCTGCTCGAGGTCCTGTGCGCGCGCATGCTCCTGCCCGCCACCGAAGACTCCGTGGAGTCGCTGCTGCAGCGCGTAGAGGCGTTGGAACACGGCAGGCCCGCGCTTGCCGACGGCTCGGGGGCCGCAACCCCCGCATCGGCACCGGTGTCTTCCGATGCGGGGCCGGGGTCGGGTGCGGCTGAGGCCGATGCTTCGCCGATGCAGTCTGGCCAGTCGGCTCGTGAGGCATGGCGCCAGCGGAATGCCCAGCGTAAGAAGGGTGCGCAGACCCAGGGCAGTCGTGCTGGGCAGGCAGCGCCAGCGCAGACACCGTCGCAGCCTCAGTCCCAGCCTGAACCTGTTCAGCAGCAGCCTGCACCAGCGGCAGCGGCACCGGTGTCGCAGGAGTCGGTGACTGAGCCGCAGCCTGCACCAGAAGCACCTACTGCGACCGCTGAACAGCCTGAACAGCCTGAACAGCCTGAACAGCCTACGCAGGCCGAATCAGTTGAACAGCCTCAGCAGGCCGAACAACCGCAGCAGTCTGAACCGGCTGAGCAGCCGATGTCCGAGGAAGAAGCTCAGGCGGAGAAGATTCGTGAGTTCCGTCGGAAGATGGCGGAGCATGCCCGCATCAGCGAGCAGCAGACTCGGGCGCAGCTTGCGCAGGAGCGTGAGCAGCAAACCCGCGAGCGTGAGGGGGAAGGCGGCTCGATGTCGATTGTCGAGGAAGAGCCAGTTGTCTCTGCCTCGACAGCTCACTCTGAACAGCCAACTCAGGCCCCACAGCCGGAGCAACCAGCACAGCCGGAGCCCGAACCTGCACCCGCCGGTATCGAGCAAATCCGCGAGCACTGGCAGGACATCCTTGCGGCTGTCGACGGACAGCATGCGTTCCCCATTCGCGTGCTGGCCGAGCAGGCGGTACCGCTCGATGTCGAAAACGACACGCTCGTCATTGGACACAGCACAGGAGCGCTCGCTACCAGGCTCAATACGCCTGATTACGCTCAGGCACTGTCCGCTGCAGTGAAGCAGGTGACGGGCTTCAACGGCCAGGTGCACTGTGTCGTCGGTACGCGCCCGCGCGCACCGCGTTCAACAGCTACTAATGGTGGTTCCGGGGAGGATGATTCGTCGTCAAGAGGTTCGTCCTCGCCGAACGACACCGCCCCTGCACCGACACCAGCAGCACCAGCGCAACCAGAGACATCTGAGCAGCAGGTACAGCAGCCGCAGCCAGGCCCGCAGCGGTCGTCGGCATACGCATCCGTTGTTGAGCGCCGTGCCAAAATCGAAGCCGCCAAGCGTGCTGCGATGGGACAGCAGGCAGGCCACGACCAGCCGGCACAGCCACATCAGCCAAGCCAACCAAGCCAGCCAGCTCAACCGAACCCGAACCCGGCCCAGCAACAACCGCAGCAGCCAAATCAGCCGCAGTCATTCCTGCGCGCGGCCCAGGCCAATGCACAGGCAAACGCCCAGGCCCAGGCCAATCAGGATTCGGGCTTCGGCGGCGTCCCGCTGCCACCAGAGCCGATGGAGGAGTTCGCTCCACCAGAGGGCGCAGAGGGCACAGAGAGCTACAGTTCGCGCAACCCGTCCAACTACAACTCCAACGCCAACACCAACTACAACCCGGTTCCCCAAACCCCGCAGGACAACAACTACGAAGAGGACACCTCCGAGTATTTCGAGGCCGCGAACGAGGTCGGGTCTCTCGATCACCGCTCGCTAAAGGACGTGGTCATGGAGATGCTGGAAAAGGAGCTGGGAGCCAAACCGCTGGAAGACCGCTAGAGCCGTTAGAATGGGGCGGCGATGCGCGTCGTAAAGCATGGGCGATGAGCCTTAGAAGCGTGCGCGTAACTACAAATCAGCACGTAAAGATCACAATAGTTAGGAACATTAATTATGACTCAGCCAGATATGAACGCAATTCTGCAGCAGGCACAGCAGATGCAGGCGCAGCTGCAGGCAGCACAGCAGGAGATCGTCGCTTCCACCATCGTCGGTGAGGCCGGTGGCGGTCTGGTCAAGGTGACTATGCAGGGCTCGGGCGAGGTCACGGACATCGCCATTGATCCGAAGGTCGTAGACCCGGAGGATGTCGACGGGCTGCAGGACCTGGTCCTCGCTGCTTTCCAGGACGCTACCGCTAAGGTGCAGTCGCTGGCAGAGCAGAAGATGGGCCCGCTGTCCCAGGGCTTCGACGGTCTCGGTGGCCTCGGTTTCTAAATTAGCTTTTCAGACCAGTAATTGTAGGTAATTATCATTGTTCGAGGGACCACTCCAAGATCTCATTGATGAGTTCTCGCGCCTGCCGGGCATCGGCCCGAAGTCAGCTCAGCGTATCGCTTTCTACTTGATGAAGGCGGAGCCGGAGGACATCGGGCGACTCCAATCCGCGCTGGGGCGGGTGCGCGAGGGTGTGCAATTCTGCCGGGTCTGCGGCAACATCTCGGAAAGCGACGTGTGCCAGTACTGCTCGGACACACGCCGCGACCGTGGTCTGGTGTGCGTCGTTGAAGAGGCGCGCGATATCCAGGCCATCGAGCGCACGGGGGAGTACAACGGTCGCTACCACGTGCTCGGCGGGGCGCTCGATCCGCTCGGCGGCATCGGTCCGAACGAGCTCAATATCCGCACGCTGCTGCAACGTATCGCCGGCGTGCTTGACGACGTCGACGAGACCGAGCCCCCCGAAATCCACGAGGTCATCATCGCGACTGACCCCAACACCGAGGGCGAAGCAACCGCGACCTATTTGGCCCGGCTGCTCCGGGACTTCCCGGATCTCGAGGTCACTCGGTTGGCCTCCGGCATGCCGCTCGGCGGTGACTTGGAGTTCGTCGATGAACTCACCTTGTCCCGCGCGCTGACGGGCCGGCTGAAGGTCTAGGCCCGCCAACCGGCCGCTGACCAGTCAGCTCGGCCGGTCGCGCGAAACCACAAAAACTAGCGCTCGCTCTTCGGACGCGGCTTGGACAGGATGCGCTCTTCGCGCAGCTTATCCACGACCTCAAGGTCCAGAGGAGCCAGGCTCGACAGGTCCTGGTCGGTCGCGCGGGCCAGCAAAAGATCAGCCAGCTGCGGATTGCGAGCCAACACAGGTCCGTGCAGGTAGGTACAGATAATCGAGCCCTGCACCGCGCCCTCGACGCCACCGGCGGGGTTAAGTGCAGCAACGTCTACTCCCGGAGCAATCCCGGAGTCCGCCTGCTCCACTTCCGGGCCAGAGTTGCCCACGCCACGGACAACCCGACCAAGCGGCTTCGCATCGGTACCCAAGGTCGTGCGACCCATGTGGTTTTCGAAGCCAGTCAGCGGGCTGGCGTCGACGTCGTCAAGCAAACCGTTCGTGGGATCGATGAGCGTGCAGATTTCGCCGATTGCGCGCGTGGGCAGCGAATCGGTGGTGCAGTCGACAAGACCGAGACCTGCGACATCGCGTCCGCCCGCGCGGAAAGAATTTCCGAAAACCTGGAAGCCCGCGCAAATCGCGAGGATCTGCTTGCCGGCATCGGCTGCCTTCTTAATACCGCCGTCGTTGATCAGGTGCTCCACCGCGATGGTCTGCGCGACGTCCTCGCCGCCGCCGACGGTGTAAATGTCCAGGTTGGTGGGGACGGAATCGCCCAGCTTGATCGGGACGATCTCGGCGTCAATCCCACGCATCCGCGCGCGTTGTCGCAGCACCAGCGCATTTCCATCATCGCCGTAGGTGCCCAGCACGTCCGGGAGGATCAGACCGATAGACAGCTCGCTCATTTACTTTTCCTCCTGTGCTCGTTCGATGTCGCGCTTCAGATCGCGGAAGGCGGTGTAGTTCGCCAGCACCTCAACTCGGGTGACGCTTGACGACGACCCCCGCGCCTCACACGACCGGATCGCCTGCAGCGGATTTGCGACCAACCTCGCATCAATGCCCGCATACAGCAACCGCACCGCGAGGTCAGTTCCGCGTTCGCCCGCGGATAACACATCCATGCCGTCGAAGTCTTCGAAGCGGACATCCCATAGCCAGGACAGGTCCTCGCCGTCGGCGACGTGACCGTTGACCGCGATGACCACTGCATCCGCAGTGCGATCGACCATGGACAGCGCCTCTTGCCAGCCGGCTGGGTTCTTGGCCAGCAGCATGCGCACGTGCTTCTCGGCGCCCTTGTCATCCCGCACAACCATGGTGGAGTAGCGGCCTGCAACGTTGTCGACGGTCTCGGTGGCCCGGAGGGATTTCTCCAGGTCCGCGCCCATATCGACAGCGCCCGCGATTGCCAAGGTGGCGTTGCCGCGGTTGGCGTTGCCCGGCAGCGTGAGGTTCATCGGCAGGGTGTCGCCGGCCGGCGTGATGACTCCCTCCGCAGTGATGCGGTAGTCCGGCTCTGGCCGCTTGAACTCCGAGCCGTCCGGGAGTGGCTTCACGGCGTACCAGTTGTGGCCGTCCTGGATGATGGGGCCGCCGGTACGCGGGGAAGAGGTGGCATCGTTGGTCCAGCCACCGCCCGCGGAGACCCAAATAACCTTCTTGGCGTCCCAGGCAGCCGACGCGATGAGTGGGTCGTCGCAGTTGGCGATGACCGTCGCCTGCGGGTTCGCATCCACCGCAGCACGGAGTGTGGCCTCAATCTTGTTGATCTCGCCGACGCGGTCGAGCTGGTCGCGGGAAAGGTTCAGCAGCACCAGGACCTGCGGTTTCAGATCCTCTGCGATGTGCGGGACGTGTAGCTCATCGACCTCCAGGACCAGGCTGTCCGCATCGGGAGTGGCGAGCAGCGCGGAGATAATACCCGCGTCCATGTTGTCGCCGCCTTCGTTGGTGGCCACGTTGTGGCCAGCGGCGCGCATGGCGGCCGCGAACATACGGGTGGTGGTGGACTTGCCGTTGGTGCCAGTGATGATCGCGGCCGGGCGTCCCTTGCCGAGGGAAGCCAGAATGCGCGGGTCAATCTTCTGCGCAATTAGGCCACCAATCATGCCACCCGCGCCGCGACCGGACTTCCGGGAGGCCCAGGTGGCGGCGTGAGCGGCGGATGTGGCGAGGCCGGCGCGCAGGCGGGCGCCGGTGCCGCGCAGGCCACGAGAACTATTCGAGTCGCGGGAGCCACTCGAAGCAGTACCGTGCGGGCTGGCATCCGCGCTATCAGCGGAATGCGATTGCGGAGAGGTGCCATTTGTCATGTGTGTAAATATTACGCGCACGAAAGGGCTAGGCCTAAGAAGCAGGCCTGTGAGGCCTGATGGGATTTGTGGGAGGTCTCCCTGCGGAGCCTTGAAATCTGAACTTTGAGGTGATTGCGATCATGTTGATCTTCGGGGATTAGGCGGTCATGCGGCGGAAGAGAGGAAGGAGATTACCGAGGTGAGAAAGCGTATTTGAGGAATCGAATTCAAGCACTGAATCAAAGAATTATTGTTTTGATTCATGTGTTGCCCTATACTGTCCACTAGCAGATAAGGGGGAAGAGGTATGGCTAATACAGAAAGCAACTTCTTCGGCGCGCGCTTGCATCAGTTGCGCACAAATCGTGGCATGACCACACGTGATTTGGCTGACGCCACCGATGGTGTGGTGTCGCAATCTGCAGTCAGTCGCCTGGAAAATGGCAAGGCGACTTACTCACTTGAGCAGGTTATGGCGCTTGCGTGGGCTCTTGGCGTGCCGTTGGATGAACTTGTGGAGGAAAACCCGGTCAGCCAGCGTGTGCAGGCCGTGGCCCGCACTTCACAGGATGGCGCGAGTGTTAAGGGAGCGCGGGAGATGCTTTTGCCTTACCTGCAGCTTCGAGTGCTGCTAACTCAAAATTAAGGAGGGTTCCCCATGTGCAGTGCGAGCAAGGAGGGGCTCGACCTTGCTATAGAGTTCCGCAAGAAGCACACCCTAGGAAATGATCCAATCGCCGACATCGCTGGCTTTATGCAGTTGGTTAATGCAGATTTTATGATTCTGGATTTACCAGCCAATGTTGATGCACTTGCTTTGCGTGACCCCGTGACGGGAGCGACAGTCATTGGAATTGCGAAGTCATCCGTTCCTTACCGTCAGCGGTTTACCGTTGCGCATGAAATTGGGCATTTTGTTTCCAATGATTTCGAGTCCTCGAAAATCGTTGCAGATGATGAGCACTCTGAGCCTGGAATATACGCCTGTGGCAAGCGTGATTATCAGGAAGTTCGTGCTGATGCCTTCGCTCGTAATGTGCTCTGCCCAACTGATGGGTTGAAAACAGACCAGAACCTCGGCGAGCTTATCGGTGGAGGTGACGTCCTTGCTGCGTTGTCCCATGTCGTTCGCAAGTATCAAATTTCGCCGCGAGTCGCACTTATTCAGATGAGGCGCGCAGACCTCATTAGCGAAGGGCAATCGGAAGAACTGAAAGGTGTATCAGCTCCCACGCTGGCTGCCCGGTATGGCTGGAAAGCTGACTATGACCGCGCGGTAAAGGTCTCCGAACTAGTGCAACCATCAGCGCGGTTGGTGAAAGACGTATATCGCGCTTACGAACAGGGGATAGTCGACCTTCCCAGCATTGCTTTTGCTGAAATGAGCAGTGTCGATGAGGTGAAGGAGCTGATAAGTGCATCGCAGTCACAGTTACCGCCATTGAGGCATGATGCGAATGTGCAGAATCAGGATGCGGCTGACACGGAAGCAGATCCCTTCGCGGAACTAGACGCTTTCTTCGGCGATGGTCCCGATAGTTTAGAAAGCGCCCAATAAACGATGGCTGGTTACCTCCTAATAGCTGATACAAGCGTACTTCTTAATTTCGTATGTTCGAAGAATCACCAGTATTTGCTCGACTTCGCAGGCAAGAAGACCATCAGCATTCCAGGAGCAGTCAAAAATGAAGTCGAACGCAAATTGGATAAACGGCGCTTCAACTGCGGAAAGAGACACTGGGATTGGTTTCTGGGGCACCCGAATGTCGAAGTTCTCGACGATGACCACAAAAAACTTTATCCCTATGTTCGCCTCTATTCTGGTCCTGGCTATACCTTTCAAGGGGGCAAAGCTAAACACCTGGGAGAGTACATCGCTATCGCCCATTGTCTTTATGCGAAAGATCAGGGTAAGGGCGTAGCCACTGCGCTCATCATGGATGATGGTGATGCCTGTGAGCTAGCGCGGAAGCAAGAAGCTGGATACATTTTCAATACCGAGCACGTGCTACTGCAATGCGTGAAGTCGGGCTCTATTGGGTCGCGCGGGCAAGCCAAGGAAATTTGGGAAGACCTCCAGAAATTTGATGTCCTAGTCAATTTTGAGCACACCAAACTTAATGGCAAGAGTCTGTATAAAAAGGCCGCCGAAAAATGATGAACCCTGACATCACTTTCTACTACGACCGCGATTGTGGGTTCTGCGAGGCAAGCGTGACCCTTCTGGCCAAACTCAGTGGTGTCCGCATGATTGGTGCTAGTCCCGAAGACCAGTCCTTGCCAGAGGAAGTTCGTCAACACATCTCAGCTGAGGCGGTCGCCATGCTTCCAACCCCGGCGGTCGCCACAATCCCAGCCGAAGCAGCAGTCGGTGAACCTGGTGCTAAGAGCGGCCGAGAATTTCGGTACGGCCACGAGGCGATAGGTATCGCCTTGCGTGAGGGCGGCACCAAGGCACTATTCCGATGTGCGGGCACATTCCTGCTCTTCCCGCCACTGACAAAACTGTGGAGCTTTATCTATAAGGTTGTCGCTTCCAACCGTCACAGAATCAGCGCGGTCCTGGGGCTTAACGCCTGCAAACTAGACTCCACAAGATGACTATCCGGCAGGCCCGTTGCCCCAGTGCCACTGCAATTACCCAATGAGCAGCCACCGAGTCAGCCGTTAGCCTCGTCCTTCACAGCGGCCGGCGACATCTCTCCGACCAGTCGCAAGAATGCCTCATCGGAAACGATCGGAATGTCCTTCCGGTGGGCATGCATGGCCTTGCCCGTCAGTTGATCCGGAGTCACATCCGCAGGTCGGTTACACACCAGCACCGATGACTCTCGCGTGACCTTCTCCGAGTAGGCCAGCCCAGCCCGCACTCCCGCCTCAATCAGCTCATCCGGGTCCAGCGACACCTCTGGCGCCACGACGAACTCCATGCCCTCCGCGAGCTTCCGCCCCGGCGTATAGCGGCCGGGGTTCTCCACGGGGCGCGGCGCCTCCATCGCGTCGACACGCACTGCCGAGCGCTGCAGGCCCACAATGTCTTCGCGCAGCTGGTCGGGCGTGTACATGTTCACGGTTGCGCCCGCATCGAGCCCGCCCTGTGCGCGGAACAGCGCAAGCGTGGTGGTGACGTCATCCAACGTCCGCACTCGCTCCGGCACCGAGATGCCAGCAATCGATGCCTCGGGCGAAGGCACATCGAGGCCATAGGCGCGCGCGACGGCGCGCAGGCGTGCGTCGTCAAGCCGTTTGCCCTGGCGGCGCGCCGTTTCCAACGTATCGGCAATCCGTGCGGGCGCCGGAATTCTCGCGACGCGAGTGCGCGTACGACGACGCCCCCGCTTATTCCGCGCGGATCGCTCACGATTCGCTTGACGACGGGCCCTCTTGGCCTCGGCAACTATAAAACCCCAGACCAGCGGCGCATTATGAGCAACCAACGTGCGCCCATCGAGCGCGTGCGCGAGCTTGGCCTGGATCACCCCGAATTTCGGTGCCCCCTCGAAGTCCGCGGGCTCGAGGCCGTGGAGGTGTGTCGGGCCGGGATCTTCGGTGGGATTGATGACGACATGCCAGGTGTCCACGATGTTGCCGCTGCTGTCGGCGGTGGATACTCCCAGACTGACCAGCCGAGACGTCTTGGGGTGGATGCCCGTGGCCTGGATGGACACGATTGCGTAAGGAGCTTCCTCCGCCGACGAGAACTGCTTGTGCTCGTCAGCGGCCTTTGTTGCGGCGGTCTCGGCTGTGGCCGGTGTGGGTGTGGCTGTGGCCGGTGTGCCAGCGGTACTCGCGCCGGTTGCGATTGCGCCGGTAATAGCCGCGCTGGTCGTGGCCGCGTCGGTGGTGGTTGAGGCCGGCGTAGCTGCGTTGGTCGTGGCTGCGTCCGTTGTGGTGGAAGCCGGTGCTGTTGGTGGTGTTTTCGCGCCCGCTGCCGACGCGCGTTGAGAACGGCGACGATTCCGCCGCCGCCTCTTCGTCTGAGAAGAGGTCCCAGTCGCTTTGCGCTCCTCGCGCGCCGATTCAGTCATGCCTCAAGACTAGCGGGTGCGCTCACCCGCGGAGAAAGTGACTAGGTTTATGACACTTTGAGCACAAATTTTGCCACGAAAGTGTCATAAACCTAGTCAGTAACTTGGGCACTAGCTCGGCCTCAAGCTCAGAAGGACCGTGGGGCACGGTCACACGGGTCCCGTAAACCACGCAAACTACAAAAACCACGCAAGCCCCAATAGTTTTTCCCCCGACTGGGTGCTCAGCCGAAAAGGAATGGAACCGCGAGGGCAATTTCCGCGCCTTATTAAATAGGGGCCACAAAACAGTGCCACAAGCCAAGGCCACAAATAGCGCCACAAATAGAGCCACAAAACAGTGCCACAAAAATAGGGACGAAATAACTACCACGGGGCAACAGCCACAGGACAACAACCACGGGGCGGGGGAGAAATGGTCAACAAGAAACGCAAGCAACTGGTGGCGGACCAGTTTGGAATCATTAGGCCAGATGACCAGCCGGGGAATGGATACCGCGAGGTCGCAAGGCAAGCGCGGGCCGGTTATCTGGAGCGGCTTTGCCGAGGTCACTATGTAGTCGCGCACGCCTGGGAGGGGCTCCACCGCGAGAAACGCCTGGCTATTACTGCTTTGGCGGTGGTCTCCGAGACGTCGTCAGGCGTTATTTCGGGAGCTGCAGCGCTGGCCTTGCACGGTTCGTGGGTGCTGGTGCGCGATGCGAAGATTGTGGTCGTGGGCGGGAGTCAGGAGTTCCACGGCATCGACTATTGCATGCGCCTGCGCTCGGAGATCCATCTGGATCACACGCAGGGGCTCGCGGACCGGCGGGTCGCGGTGCTCGCGCGTGCGGCCTTCGATGAGTGTCGCGTCCGGTTCAGGCAGAAGGGGCCGGAGTCCGTGTCGTGGCGGGCGGCGGTGTTGGCTGTCGAAGGTGCGCTGCGGCATGGCGCCACGCGCGATCAGCTTGAGGAGCTCCCGGTGCATTATCCCAGCGTGCGGGGTCAAGAGCTGTTTCACCGTGCGCTCGCGGTCTGTCACGGTCGCTGCGAAACGGCCGGTGAGGCGCTGACTAAAGCCGCTCTTCTCGAGCTCGGACTGAAGTTCCACGAGCAAGCCGAAATCTGGACTCGCGGCACCAGCCACGATCCGCCGCACTTTCTCGCCCGCGTGGATTTTTATATCCCTGACCTGCTGCTTGTCGTGGAGTTCGATGGCCACATCAAGTATTCGGCAAGCGAGGTCGCGCCGACGCCTGCGGCTCAGTCCGAGCTGCTCACGCGGGAGACCTACCGCGAGCGTTCGCTGCGCGCAACGGGGCTGGATGTCGCGCGGGTGGTGTGGAAAGAGGTGGAATTGCACGCAGTTCGCTTATCGACGCTCCGTTCAATCCTCATCGAGCGCGAACGCGTGGTAGCCGCAGGTGGGGTGACTTTCCGTGCGGATGTGCGCAATGCTGGCCCGTTGATTGGGTAGTTGGGTAATTGGGTAGTGGGGCCGAGGGACCGCTGGATAGTTTGCCCCAAAAAGAAAGTGACTAGGTTTATGACACTTTGAGCACAAATTTTGCCACGAAAGTGTCATAAACCTAGTCAGTAACTATGTGGAGTTTAAGCCAGTGCGCGGTTGACCGCGCTGGTGACTGCCTTCAGCGATGCGTAGGTGATGGAACCAGCGATGCCGGAGCCCCAGACCTTGGTGCCGTTGACATCTGCGAGGACGTAGGCCGCAGCCTCGGCATCGTCACCTGCGGTGCGAGCGTGCTGGACGTATTCCTGAACCTCGACGTTGATGCCGAGCTTCTCCAGGGCGTTGGCGTAAGCGGCCAGCGGGCCGTTGCCGACACCCTCAACGGTCTGCTCCTTGCCCTCGTAGACGATGTGAGCCTTGATCTTGGTGGCGTCCGACTCGTTCTGAGGGGCATCGACAGTCAGGGCAATCTGCTCGAGTGGAGCCTCGCGGTCCAGGTACTCACCTGCGAAGATGTCCCAAATCGCCTTGGAGTTGACCTCGCCGCCCTCGGCGTCGGTGACTGCCTGCACGACGGAGGAGAACTCGACCTGCATGGAGCGCGGCAGGTTCATGCCGTGGTCCGTCTTCATGATGTAGGCCACGCCGCCCTTGCCGGACTGGGAGTTCACGCGAATAACGGCCTCGTAAGAACGACCGACGTCCTTCGGGTCGATGGGCAGGTAAGGAACTTCCCAGGTCACCGCGCGCAGGTCCTCGTCGGAAAGCTCCTTGACGGCAGCGCCCGGGCGGACCTTGTCTGCCATTGCGTCGAGGCCCTTGTTCACGGCGTCCTGGTGGGAACCGGAGAAAGCGGTGAAGACCAGGTCGCCGCCGTACGGGTGGCGCTCCGGAACGCGCAGCTGGTTGCAGTACTCGACGGTGCGGCGGATCATATCGATGTCGGAAAAGTCGATTTGCGGGTCGACTCCCTGGGTCAGCATGTTCAGGCCCAGGGTGACCAGGCAGACGTTACCGGTGCGCTCGCCGTTGCCGAAGAGGCAGCCCTCGATGCGGTCAGCGCCGGCCATGTAGCCGAGCTCAGCGGTGGCGATGCCGGTGCCGCGGTCGTTGTGCGGGTGCAGCGACAGAATGATGGAGTCGCGGCGGTTGAGGTTGCGGTGCATCCACTCGATGGAGTCTGCGTAGACGTTCGGAGTGATCATCTCCACGGTCGACGGCAGGTTGATGATGATTGGGTTGTCCGGAGTCGGGTCGATGACATCAACCACGGCGTCGACAACTTCCTTGGCGTACTCAACCTCGGTGCCGGTGTAGGACTCCGGCGAGTACTCCCAGCGCCAGTTGGTGTCCGGGTAGTCCTTCGCGATGGTCTTAATCAGCTCCGCGGCGTCGGTGGCAATCTTCTTGATTGCGTCCTTGTCCTTACGGAACACAACATCGCGCTGCAGGATCGAGGTGGAGTTGTAGAAGTGAACGATGACGTTCTTTGCGCCGGCACATGCCTCGAAGGTGCGGCGGATCAGGTGCTCGCGAGCCTGAACCAGAACCTGGATGGTGACATCGTCCGGGATCATGTTCTTCTCAATGATCTCGCGCACGAAGTTGTAGTCAGTCTGGGAAGCGGACGGGAATCCGACCTCAATTTCCTTGTATCCCATCTGGACCAGCAGCTCGAACATGCGGCGCTTGCGCTCCGGGCTCATCGGATCAATCAGTGCCTGGTTGCCGTCGCGCAGGTCGACGGCACACCAAACCGGTGCCTTGGTAATGCGCTTGTCCGGCCAGGTGCGGTCCTTCAGCTGGAAGTCCTGAACTTCCTGGTCGTAAGGCAGGTAGCGGTTGGTTGCCATCTGGGAGTTGCGCTGCTTATTCCAAGCAGGCTGCCCTTCCGGAATCTCGCCAGCAGGAGTGGAGATTACAGAAGGAGCGGAAATAAAAGCGTCGGAAGGAGACATGTTGTGGGCCTTTCTAATTCGGACTTTTCTTGTAGGCCGGCACAACTAACCCCGCGACGGGGAGCCGGCCTTAAACCCAAGCCCCGCCGCGGCATAGAAGCAGTAGTCCGCGTTGCATGTGATGTACCTTACCCCTTTGTTTATATGATTTTCATCATTCGGGGGTTTTAGTGGGGGAAATATGCGCGGGTTTCTGTGTCAAAAGGGTTCTGCGCCGTGGGGCTCCGTGCAGTGAAAGGCGTTGCCGACGGCCCGCACCCAACTCACCCCGCCCCCAGTGCGCGCACTCACCCCGCCCCCAGTGCGCCCACTCATCCCGCCCAGCTCAGCCATCCACTCAACTCATCCCGCCCATCGATAGTTCTAAAGCTAGGACCAATGTATTTAGCGGGGTAAAGATGATAGCGTCCTTAAGGTGCAAACTAGCTGGTCTATTCTGAAGCGAGACTTGCGCCGTCTCCGCAATAGCCCAAGAGTGTGGGTGATTATCATCGGCGTGATGATTACCCCTGCCTTGTATTCCTGGTTCAACATCCCGGGCTTCTGGGATCCGTATGAGCACACCGAGAACATCGGCGTGGCAATTGTGAATGAGGACAAGGGCGCGAGTTCCTCGGTTACCGGAAGTCTCAATATCGGTAACCAGGTGGTCAAACAACTAAAAGAAAATCATGAACTGGGCTGGCAGTTCCCCGATGCCGAGAAGGCAGACCGAGATCTAAAGCGCGGCAAGGTCTATGCCGAAATCACCATTCCGCCGAATTTCTCGCAGGAAATGGTCGATCTGATCCAAGGGCAGGGGCATCCAGCAAAACTGACCTACCGCGCTAACCAGAAGATCAACGCAATCTCGCCGCACATCACGGCGCAGGGCGCGTCCGGCATTGATGGCCAGATCTCCGCGTCCTTTAATAAGGAGATCGCGAAGGCGGTCACCGAGCAGGTCAAGGAAGCTGGCGATCTGCTGCAGGGTCGGTTCGATGCGGCCCGTCTCAATTCCGCTGATGCTTTCCAGGATGTTGCTGATGCGGTTGCCAATAGCCGCGATGAAGTCGGCGCTATCCAGGAGCAGATTGGCGATCTGCAGCCGACGATTGCGCAGATTAAGAAGACTCTTGGCAGCGTAGATACGGCCCTCGACGATGCCCAGGATGCGTTGACGCAGGTGCAGGCGATTACTGGTGAGCTCAACAACGAGGTCCTGAATTTCTCCGCGGATCTCAACGACGCCTACCTACAGGGCAGTACCGCCCTGGTAGAGGGCACCGGTAACGCCAATGCCGCGATTGGCGCGATGACCGGCAATCTGCAGGGCGCAATTTCCCGTTCGGATTCCGCGACGGCTGCGGCGGAGGACATCGTCAACCAGGCGGATCAGGTCATTGGTGGGCTGAACTCGCTGCTGGATGCCAGCCCGCTCAACGGCCCGGATAAACAGGCAATCCAGCGCACAATCGATGCGCTCGACGAGAGCAACGCCACCAATAAAGAGCTGGTGGAGGGCCTGAAGAATGTCTCCGGCTCGGCGCAGGGAACTCTCGACTCCCTCAACGCCACCAGCGAGGCGTTGGCGCAGGCCACTAAGGACGGCAAGGCTGCCTCGGATCAGATCCGCCAGGCGTCCAAGGACGCACTCCCGCAGTTGAGCAGGGCCCTTAATCAGCTCAACGCGCGCGTGGGTTCGTACGCGGCGGCGCTTGGCGCGCAAAAGGACACCGTCCGGGAAACGTCCGCGCTTCTCGACGCTACGAGTGGGCAGCTTTCCGCTGCGACTCAGGTCCTCGAGAGCTTCAAGGCTGACCTTGATGGCGTACGCGATGGCCTGGAAACCGCGCGTCTCGATGTTCTTACCCTGGGTACCACCGAAGAGCGCGAAGCCATGAACATGGTCAATGACCTCGACCCCGAGGGAATTTCGCAGTTCCTGAGCGATCCGGCCGAGATCCAGACTGAGGCCGTGTTCCCGGTGGATCACTACGGCTCGGGTATGGCGGCGCTGTTTACCAACCTGTCGTTGTGGATTGGTGCGTTCATTCTGATTGTGATTTTCCGCGTGGAAGTCGACGCGGAAGGTTTCAAGGAAATCACGGTGGGCCAGGCGTACATGGGCCGCACATTGCTGCTGGGCATCATCGCTACTTTCCAGGCGCTGATTGTCTCTATCGGTGACATCGTCATTGGTGTGCAGCATGTCAGCGCGGTTGCGTTCGTCCTCACCTGTGTCGTGGTGGAGTTGTGTTATCTCGCCATTATTTACAGTTTGGTGGCGGCGTTTGGCCACGTGGGACGTGGTATTGCCGTAGTGCTCGCGTTTATTCAGATTCCTGGCGCCGCCGGTCTCTATCCAATTGAGATGACCCCGGACTTCTTCCAGGCGCTGAATCCGTTCTTGCCGTTGACCTACGGCATTGATGCTCTCCGCGAGACCATTGGTGGTTTCTACTCGAATTACTACTTGAAGAACATGCTCACCTTGATGGCCATGGCAGTGGTCGCCTACGTGGTCGGTTACTGGCTGCGCCGCAGCCTGTCCTCGGTCAATGTCTTGGTTAACCACCAGCTTGAAGAGGGCGGACTGGTCAACAACGAAGAAGTCCACCTGGTCGGTAGCGGATACAAGCTCAGTGACCTCGTCTTTGCGCTGCGTAACCGCGAGGAGTACCAATCGCGAGTCGACGAGCGGATGGAGAATCTGCGTGGCAGCTACACGCTGTTCATGCGCATGGCCATTGGCATCGCCGTGGCCGCCCTGGTGGTGCTGGGTATTTTGGCCCGTAACTACCCGGATCAGAAGGCCCTGTTCTTCGGTCTGGCTTGCCTGTTTGTGCTGCTCTGCCTCGCCTACATCGCGGTGCGCGAGTACGTCAAGCAGTCTGTGATTCACGCCCAGGAGCTCAGCGAGATGTCGGAGGAGGAGCTGCGCGCCTACATGGAGCACCAGACTTCCCATCCGCATGCGTACTCGTTGGAAAATGCTGGCGATACGTTTGAGCCACAGACGAAGGTGTCGTCGGCAAGCGTGAAGACTTCCCCAGAAGGTGAAGCCTAATGAGAAACGTTCTTGAAATTGTGCGGAACGACTTTCGGGTGATCCGCCAGAACACGATGACCGGCATCATGGTTTTCGGTCTGGTGCTGATTCCGCTGCTGTTCACCTGCTTTAATGTGCTGGCCAGCTGGGAGCCGTTTGAGAACACCGAAAAGCTGAAGATTGCGGTCGCCAGTAATGACCGTGGTCATCGCACGGATATCGGTGCGATTGACGTCAACTTGGGCAATGAGGTGCTGTCGAAGCTGAGCCGTAACCACGAAATTGACTGGCAGATTACGGATTCTGAGGACGCCATCGACGGCACTAAGTCCGGTGACTACTACGCGGCAATCGTGCTTCCGGAGAACTTCAGTACTGAACTGATGACCTTCTACGTCCGGGGCACCAAGGCGCCTAAGCTGACGCTCTATACGAATGAGAAGAAGAACGCGCTTTCGTCAATCATTACGAGTAAGGGCGCGAGTGGCGTTATTCAGGAGATTGACAAGAACTTCACGCAGGTCGTCGCCAGTGTTGGGCTGGGCGTGATCACCTCGCTGGATGAGTATCTAAACACCTCCGACTCCAAGCAGGCACTGACGCGCGTGCAAAACCGCGTTGATGACACCGCCGCGCGGCTGCGCTCCGGTGCGCAGACTGCTCGTTCGCTGTCCACGCTGGTGGAGACCACCGTGCCGCTGGTGGAGACCGCGGATTCCATTTTGGAAAACGCTGGTGCGCGGATGGACATTCTGCGCAATGGTTCGGGTGACGGCAACGTCGCAGGCGATCTGGAAGCCGCGGTCGGCAATGTTCGCGACTCGGTTAGCACGGCGCTCGACGCAACGCAGTCGAGCTACGAAGGCGTGCGCGACCGCGTCAACGAGCTTGTCGACGGCACCCAGGCCACCAGCGGCGCGACCGCAGATACCTTTGACGCGATGGCGGCCAAATTCGGCCAGCAGGCCGATGGCCTGACTGCGATGCGCGACCGCCTGGAGGACACCGTTGGGGCAGTGGTTCCGGGTGTCGCTAAGCCGGGCTATGACCGCGCGATTTCCGATCTGAACACCTCGATTGCTCGCACCCGTGGGCTGCAGGAGAGTTTCTCCGCCGTGGCGGCGGATTTGCGCGGTGGCCGGGATACGGGATCGTCGATAAGCCAGGCGAAGGACGCTTTCACGGCTGCGATTGCCGCTGTGGAAAATGCCAAAAACTCCTACGAGCAGAACCTGCGCCCGCAGATCGACGCACTGTCGGAGCCGGTGTCGCGTCTGAGCAACGACATCGAGGTCATTGGCGAGGACATTCGCGGCATCCGCGGTACGATTTCCGGCTCGCCGGTGGATACGCTTCGTAAGACCAGCGCCGCCACGATGGGTCTGAGCACCCGCTTTGATGATTTGGCCGCTCGCTTCGACGAGATTCACAACGCGCTGGAAGAGGCGAAGGACACCGGTGACCTCTCGCGAATTGCTGAGGCCGTCGGTGATGACCCAAGTGCCCTGGCAGCGCAGTTGGCCGCGCCGGTGCAGGTCGAGGAGGACCCCGTCTTCCCAGTCCAGAGCTTCGGTGCGGGTATGGCGCCGTTCTATGCGACCCTCGCGCTGTGGATCGGTGCGCTGCTGTCGTCGGTGCTGATCCGCACCACGGTCCGTAGCCGCGGCGGTCAGAAGGTCGGCGATGAGGTCGGTGCTGATGAGGTCGAAGCTGCGGTCGATGAGGCGCAGAGCGATGAGGCGCTCGATGATGCGCAGAGCGATGCAGCCGCTGAGGTCGGCGATGATGCTGACGCTGAGGCCGAGAAGTCCAGCGACCAGCAAATCAACGCTGCCCAGACCGATGACTACACCCGCGCCGAGAAGTACTTCGGCCGGTTCGCCACCTTCGCCACCGTTGGCCTAGTTCAGGCCACGCTGATGGTGTTGGGACTCCAGGTGTACGTGGGCATCGATCCCGCACACCGATTCCTGATGCTGCTGGCCGGCTGGATCATCTCGCTGGTGTTCATGATGATCGTCTTCTCGTTCGTCTTCACCTTCGACAATGCCGGCAAGGCCATCTGCGTGCTGTTGCTGGTGATGCAGGTCTCGGCTGCAGGTGGCGCGTATCCGCTGCCTCTGGTGCCGCAGTGGGTCCAGAACATTAGCCCGTGGCTGCCGGGTACCTACGCGATTGACATGTTCCGCAGCTCCATCGCCGGTATCTACGAGGCCGACTACTGGAAGCTGATGTTCATGTTGGCGCTGTTCATCATCCCGTCGCTGATCCTGGCACTGGGCCTCCAGCGCATCTTTGAAAAGGGAATCAACGACATCAAGGACGCAATCGGGGAGACGAAGGTGATGGCCACCTCGTAAGGGGGCCTAATCCTCCGCCTCGTCGCTCTCGCGCTCGGCCTCCGGTTCGCTCTTGCCGTCGCGCGAGAGCTTCCGCAGCCACCAAATCAGCAGCGCAATAATCACCGCCGCTGCTGCCAGGATGGCCCACATCCACCACTGCCACTGCGAACCGCTGCCGTCGAACACGGATTCCTCGTCAGGATCCATCGGCACCTGGTGCCCCGTCACCAGCAGGCGGTGCGTGTTAATGCCGTAAGGCGTGCACGTAATCAGGGTGATTAGGTCTTCTCCGGGGACGCGTCGTAAAGCATCGGTTTCATCCGGCTTTACGACGGCTACGTCGTGGACCTCATACTTCAACTTATGACCCGCGACTGCGATGTAGAACGCGTCGCCCTTTTTGACCTTGTCGAGGTTGTCCCACAGCGTCGCATTTTGCAGACCCGTATGCGCCGACAGCGACGCGTGGCGACCTTCACCCTCGCCCACGCCGCCGACCGGGAAGTCGGTGCCGTAGAGGTGACCGACCCCGCGCGAAAGCGATTTTTCCGAAGTGCCGTGGAAAATGGGCAGGTCAGAGTTGATGGACGGGATGACGATGCGGCCGAGCGCGTCGGTCTCGCCAAGCACGTCGAGGTAGTGACGATAGCGCTGGTACTCCGGGGAAGACTCGTCATCGGAGGTGGTCCAGGCGTCGCCGGGATTGACCTCGCCGAGGCTGGCGTTGTACTCGTGGGCCTCGTTCCAGGCGGTGTCCAAGACCTCAGGAGGAGCGGATTTCTCCAGCTTGGAGTACTCATCTGCGGCGCGGGCCTGCAGGAAATTGTTCCACTGCGTTGCGACAACCGGGTACAGCAGCACTCCCAAACCACCAATGATCAACAGCAGGGCGATGATGGTGTTCGAGTTGAGCTTCTTGCCTTTTTGGGGCTTTGCTTGGGTTTTGGATGCGGCGCTGGCGTTAGTATCGTTTGCGCGTTCGGACTTCCGCTTAGATGTCGGTTTAGATGCCCGCTTGGAATGGGAATGACGCCCCATCGAATCCTACCTTTGGTGACCTTGTGCATAGCGGCCACGGGGTCTTTCTCACCGGGAATAGTTCCCGGTCAGGGGATAGCCAGGCCGACAAATCGCTAACGACTTAATAAGTGCAAATACCAATGTAGGTGATGCGGCCCGGGAGAGTTGAACTCTACTCACCGCGCTGTGGCATCGGTGGAATCTGTGGTGGTGTTTGCGGTGCTGGTGGTGTCGGTGTTTGCGGTGTTTGCATCGGCTTTTGCGGAGCTTGGGGCGCTTGTGGAGGCTGTGGCGGTGGCTTCTGCCGGCCGAGCCGCCAGGGTAATAGTGGCAGAAATCATGGTCGCCAGTGCGATAAACAGCGCCACCCACTGCACACCAACTGCCTGGAAGCGTTCACCAAGAACGATGTATCCCAAGCTGAAGGCAACAATCGGCTCCACGACGGTCATAGCTGGTAGCGAAGCCTGCAACGGTCCCGCGTTAAAAGCCGCCTGCTGCAGGCCGACGCCAATAACCGCCAGTGCCACCAGCAGCCAGAGTTCCCAGGAGAGCAGGAGCTGGACGAGTCCGTCGTTGACATAGGTATCGACCACCGACTTAGACAGCAGCGCGACGAAGCCGTACAGCCAGCCGGTTGCCGTGCCGAGCAGCAGGGCCTTCGGGTTCTGGCGTAGCACTCCGCGCTGTTTGGTGTCTGAGCCGCCACCGGTGCCGGTGCCGGTGTTGGGCCACTGAACTGCAGCGGCGTATAGTCCGCAGGTGACCACGCCACCGGCGGCAAGAGCCCATCCCCACAGGTAGGTGGGGATATCGGTGGAGCCGGCAGTCGGCTTGCCGAGCAACACCAGCGTCGCCACCGCAAAAGTAAGCGCCACGGACCAAATCATCTCTGACCGCGAAATCCGCCGACCATTGACCTTCGCCGCCAGCGGGAGCGTGAGCATCAGCTTCATAACCAACAACGGCTGTACCAGGAGCAACGTGCCAAATGCCAACGCTGCGACCTGAAATACATACCCGGCAATCGCCAAAGTCGAGCCTAGCCACCAGCGTGGCAGCTTCAGGGTCTTCGCCACTCCGCGAAGTGTGCTGGTGCCCTCTTCCAGTGTTCGGGAGAGGTTGTGGCGGATGACGGTTCCCCACGCGATGCTGAGCGCGGACAGCAGTGCCAGTATCGCAGCGAGAAGGTCATTGTTCACGTAGGAAATGCTAGGCATGCAACACTTGTCATGTCCACTTCGCAGGGGTTGGGCGGGGCAGTGTTTTGTGCCCGCAGCGCCTCGGGGAGTAGCTGGCGGATTAGCTGGTTCGGCCAAGATGCTGACTGAGCCCGGGCCGGGGAGCCCGGAGTGGAGCTGACTGAGCCCGGGAGTTCCTGGCGCAGTACCGAGAGTTACTGACCTAGTTTATGTCAGTTTTGACAAGTTTCAGGGCTTATTTTTGTCATAAACCTAATCAGTTTCACATTTGCAGCCCGCTGGCAGCCCGCAGCCGCGCCCGATTCACACCCAACCGACACCCAACCCACAGCCCAAGCACCCCAGCCGTCACACTCTCAACGCGCAGCCGCGCTCACCCCACGCCCAACCACGACTCCACGCAACCACGATCCCGCAAACCCCCACGCAACCCGCCCCAAAACCCCCACGCAACCCCCACAAGCTACGTTTTGGTAACCCACTATGTAATTACGAATGCAACTCAAGTAAATTGAGTCAATAATAGTTACTTGCATATAGTTGCCTAGTTTTTGGAGGTTGCCGACCATGGCACTGGTTGTGCAGAAGTACGGTGGTTCATCCCTGGAGAGCGCCGAACGCATTCGTCGTGTTGCAGAACGAATTGTGGAAACCAAAAAGCAGGGCAATGACGTCGTGGTTGTGTGCTCCGCAATGGGCGACACCACCGATGAGCTTCTGGACCTCGCTGAGCAGGTCAACCCGGTCCCGCCGGGACGCGAGATGGATATGCTCCTGACCGCCGGTGAGCGTATTTCCAATGCACTGGTCGCTATGGCGATTGCAAGCCTCGGTGCCTCGGCCCAGTCTTTCACCGGTTCGCAGGCCGGCGTGATCACCACGGAGCGCCACGGTAACGCCCGCATTGTCGAGGTCACTCCGGGGCGTGTCCGTGAGGCTCTCGATGAGGGCCATATCTGCCTAGTGGCCGGTTTCCAGGGTGTAAACCGCGAGACCAAGGACGTCACTACGCTGGGCCGTGGTGGCTCGGATACCACTGCGGTTGCTCTCGCGGCAGCCCTAGAGGCGGACGTCTGCGAGATTTACTCCGACGTGGACGGCGTGTATACCGCGGATCCGCGCATTGTGACGGACGCGCAGCGTTTGGACAACATTTCCTTCGAGGAGATGCTGGAGATGGCCGCGGTTGGCGCGAAGATTTTGCAGCTGCGAAGTGTCGAATACGCCCGCGCTTTTAATGTTCCGTTGCGTGTGCGTTCGTCGTATAGCAATGAACTTGGCACCCTTGTTGATGGATCGATGGAGGATATCCCTATGGAAGAAGCAGTGTTGACCGGTGTGGCGCATGACCGCTCCGAGGCGAAGGTGACCGTGCTGGGCATTCCGGATGATCCGGGCCAGGCGGCGAAGATGTTCCGCGCGGTTGCGGATGCGGAGATCAACATCGATATGGTGCTGCAGAACGTCTCTACCATCGCGGATAACCGCACTGACATTACTTTCACGTGCCCGCGCGAGGACGCTCCGAAGGCGATGGCGTTGCTGAAGAAGCTGCAGGCTGACAATGACTGGAACGACGTGCTTTACGACGATCACGTGGGCAAGGTCTCCTTGGTCGGTGCTGGCATGAAGTCCCACCCGGGCGTGACTGCGACGTTCTGTGAGGCGCTCGCTGATGAGGGTGTGAATATCGACCTGATTTCCACTTCTGAGATTCGTATTTCGGTGCTGGTTAATGACCAGGATGTCGATAAGTCTGTGAAGGCTCTGCACGACGCTTTCAATCTCGGTGGCGACACCGAGGCTGTTGTTTACGCTGGTACGGGACGTTAAGGAGTTCTTATGACCACGATTGCTGTTGTTGGTGCCACTGGCCAGGTTGGTCGTGTGATGCGCACTCTGTTGGCGGAGCGTCATTTCCCGGCCGATAAGGTTCGTTTTTTCGCTTCTGCTCGTAGTGCGGGCAAGGAGTTGGAGTTCCGCGGCGAGAAGATTGTTGTCGAGGATGTCGCGGCTACTTCTGACGAGGATCTGAAGGGCATTGATGTCGCGGTGTTCTCCGCTGGCGGCACGCTGTCGAAGGAGCAGGCTCCGCGTTTTGCGGCTGCTGGCGCTGTTGTTGTTGATAACTCGTCGGCGTGGCGTAAGGATCCGGAGGTCCCGTTGGTGGTCTCCGAGGTCAACCCGGATGCTTTGCAGGACATCCCGAAGGGAATTGTCGCTAATCCGAACTGCACCACGATGGCCGCGATGCCGGTGCTCAAGCCGCTTCACGACGAGGCCGGGTTGCAGCGTCTGCGTGTGTCCTCCTACCAGGCCGTCTCGGGTTCGGGCCTTGCTGGCGTGAATACTCTGGCTGGCCAGGTGCGCGAGAACATCGACAACCTGGAGAAGCTGACCACTGATGGTTCGGCTCTGGTAGCGGAGGACTTTGGTCCGTACGTCGCACCGATTGCTTTCAACGCGCTGCCGGTGGCCGGCAACTTTGTTGATGATGGTTCGCTGGAGACCGATGAGGAGCAGAAGCTCCGCAATGAGTCCCGCAAGATTCTGTCTATCCCCGAGCTGGCTGTTGCTGGTACCTGTGTGCGTGTTCCGGTCTTCACTGGCCACACGCTGGTGATCCACGCTGAGTTTGAGAATGCTCTGTCCGTGGAGAAGGCTACTGAGCTGCTGGAGTCCGCGCCGGGCGTGAAGGTCGTCGACGTTCCGAATCCGCTTGCTGCCGCTGGTGTGGATGAGTCCCTGGTGGGTCGTATCCGTGTCGATCAGTCGGTTCCGGAGGGGCGTGGCCTGGTGATGGTTGTCTCTGGCGACAATCTGCGTAAGGGCGCTGCGCTGAATACCATCCAGATTGCGGAGCTGTTGGTCGCTGACCAGTAGTTGAGCGCAGTACTTAAAAGCGCAAAAAGTTAAGCCTCGGCACTTAGCGAACTTCGTGCTCTCAATGACAACTACTCCCCACTAGTCGGTAACTGATTTCTCAGTCCAACTAATGGGGAGTAGTTCACATTGTTGCGGTAGGGGGCCTATTTTTTCTTATTGACGCCCACGCTTTCCGCTTGGCTGCAGCGCCAGCGGAATGTGAGATTGTGCGAGCGCAGTGCTGGGGGGATTGCGTCACGGGAGGCGCCGGCGCCCTATTTGGCGGCGTGAGGATGTGCAGATGTCGCTAGACCGGGGATGCGTGGCCGACGGCGCCGTATTTGGGGCGCTAGCAGGGGTGAATGTCGCTAGAACGGGAATGCGTTAAAGACACTGATTTGCAGCTCCGCAAAACTGCAGGTCAGGGAATTGTCGCAAAATTCGGAGGCGCGCCTGTGCTGACAGATTCCCGTTCTAGCGACATTTCGACCTTCGAAGTGCAACTTTTCCGACAGTTGGTGCCACGAGTTGCAATAGCGCGAGCATCTCGGCATTGAGAGCCAGGGTGGCTAGGGTGGCCAGGGCGGTGACAGTGGCCAGGGTGGCTAGGGTGGCCAGCGTGGCGACGGTGGCCAGGGCGGCGATGGAGTCGGTAGCGGCCGAGCAGGAAGCGGACTAATTTAGGGTAGCCTGTTGTGTGGTTAGCCTTACCTGTGTAATATAGGCTCGATTGCTGTGTTGGCCGTAGCCGAAAGAGGTCATCAGTCTCTTGGGGCTACGGGTACTTTACAGCGTTTCAAAGAGTTCCTTACGCGTTAGGTTTTCACATGTTTCGAAACAATTCGCTGACCCGTCGAGCGGCGCTGAAGACCGCCGCTGTCTTGGCAGCATCCACTCTTGTTCTGTCTGGTTGCTCCCGAGGCGACGACGCGGCGGCGTCAAAAAATGAGGGCACCGGGGACGAGCGCATCGCCGCAGTTGGCCTGGGAGACAGCGATACCTTGCTCGCTCTAGGCATCCAACCAGTCCTCGTAGCGCCCTGGGGTGCTGAGGGAGATGTTGATGCATCTGGCGTCGGCCCATGGGCTACCGAAAAGCTCGGCGACAACAAGCCTGAAGTGGTTTACGGTACTGCCAACGGATTCACTGCTGAAATCCTGGAGAAGATCTCCGCCGCTGATCCGGACAAGATCATTGCGGTGAACTCTGCCGTAGACGCGCAGGCGAAGAAGGCGCTTAATGACATCGCCCCAACCACCGTTAAGCCAGACGGTGCCACGGACTGGCAGATCCCCTGGCGGGATCAGGTCAACCAGATCGCCGGCGCTGTAGACAAGCAAGAAGAAGGCGACAAACTCGTCGAAGAAACGCAGAAGGCCTTCGATGATTTCCAACAGCAGCACCCTGAGCTCAAAGGCAAGCGTGCGGCTATCGTCATGCCTTATCAGGGAAAGATCGGCCTGTACACCTCCGGTGACGGTCGCGGGCAGTTTATCAAGAGTCTGGGCTTCGAGATCCCGAAGGAGCTCGAAGGTAACGGGGGCGAGTTCTACCGCGACATCGCACCTGAGAACTACAGCGACCTCAACAACGTCGATTACCTCTTCATCCTTGATTACCAGGGTGCCGCCGATACCTTGAAGAAGGATCCAACATTCAGCAAGCTGGACGTTGTTCGCGAAGGCAAGGTCCGCTGGATGGACGAAAACGTGGGCAATGCAATGAGTATGCCGAACCCATTGACCATCCCCTGGGCAGTCGACAAGTTCTCTGACGCAATTTAATTGAAAGTGTCCGTTTCAAGAACTCGACATTCTTTGGTGTTTTCCCGGCGTTTGCTTACTTCGGCCGCACTCGTTGGCTTGGCTTTGCTGCTGCTTGCCTCCCTGTACTTGGGTTCCAAAGATCTTTCCATTGGCGAAGTGACCAGCATCCTCATGCATGGTCCGCACCCATCTACGCAATCCGGCATCATTTGGGACTTGCGCGTTCCGCGCACCCTCTTGGCTGTGATCACAGGCGCAGCCCTGGCTATGGCGGGTGCCATTGCTCAGAGCTGGACCCGCAACCCCCTGGCAGATCCCGGCATTATCGGCGTGAACGCTGGAGCAAGTTTCGCAGTCGCTGCGGCACTGACCTTGGGCTGGGCAACGACGGTCGGGGAGCGGACACTTGTAGGGCTCGTCGGGGCGGCCGTCGCTGCCTTAATCGTGCTGTTGATTTCCCGCGTATCGCGTAACCCGCTAACTCTGGTACTCGTGGGCGTGGGAGTTACCTTCGCCCTGCAAGCGGCCACGAATATGCTGAGCCTCTATTCTTCCGACACCCTGGAAGGGCTCCGCCGCTGGACCGTTGGCTCTACAGCTGGGCGGGGTATGGAAGACGTGGCCTTAGCTGCTTTAGGTCTAGCACTAGGTGCTCTATGTGGTGCGCTTGCAGCACGCCCGCTGGATCTACTTGCGATGGGAGAGGACTCCGCCCGTTCCCTTGGCAGCTCGCCCACGAGAACCCGCTTGTTGGCTGCCGCAGCGGTGATCATCCTCGCCGGCTCGGCGACAGCCACTGTGGGGCTTGTGACATTCGTGGGCTTCGCCGTGCCACACCTACTACGCCCGTTTACCGGCCCGTCCCTGACTCGCCTCTTGCTGCCGACCGGCATTGTTGGTGGCGCGGCTGTGTTGCTAGCCGATATTGTGGGCCGCTTCGTCCTGCAGCCTAACGAGCTGGAAATGTCCATTGTCTTAGCTATTGTCGGTGCCCCAGTGATGATTCTGGCGGTGCGACGTAAGAAGAGTTCACCGACCTCGAATGACTCGGAGCTGACGATATGAGCGATATGACGTCTATCCGTAGTATTAAGCGTTCACGAAGCAGACGCGTCCTGGCGGCTTCGGCAGGGTTCGCCCTCATAGCGGCTCTTTGTTACTGCTTAATCCTGGGGCAAGGAGCGGTGAAGCTCAGCCCGATGGAAGTCATCGAGGTTCTCACCGGTGGGGGCACACAGCAAGCAATCAACGTGGTGTGGGATCTCCGCCTGCCTGTAGCAATCGCTACCGTTCTGGTCGGCGCGGCTCTAGGGCTGGCAGGTGCGTGGACTCAGACCATGGCCCGCAATCCGCTGGCCAGCCCGGACATTCTCGGTGTATCCGGCGGCGCGGCGGTTTTGGTTGTGGCGGGCACCGTAGTTACCCGCCCTGCATGGAGTGAGGGGGTGCCGACGTTCTGGTGGCGTGCTGCACTCGCTTTGCTTGGCGCACTAGTGATCGTTGGTTTGCTCGTTCTACTCGGTGGCTTCGGGACGTCGCAGCGCGTAGTGGTCATCGGCCTGGCACTGTCTTTCCTCACGCAGTCTTTAGTGCAGTATCTCCTGCTCCGGGCTGACTTAACTCGTGCCACGGATGCCCAAACTTGGCTCGCTGGGTCTACCGGCTTTGTGCGTATGGAAGCTTTGTTTCCTATGGTGTTGGGCCTGTTGCCCTTCGTAGTTTTAGGCCTTTGTGTTACGCGCGATGTCCCTCTTCTTTCTCATGATGACGCCACCGCGTCCACACTTGGGGTAAATGTCACGAGGGTGCGCGCTATTTTGCTCATTGCCGCAACGGGCATTGTCGCGGTGGTGGTTTCCTTTGTCGGCCCAATTGGATTCGTGGCACTATTGGCTCCTCAGCTGGCCAAGCTGGTGGCCGGAACGCCCACGCCCCATCCGTTGTGCTCTACTTTTGCAGGCGCTGCTCTATTAGCTGCGTGCGCCGTCGTGGCGGGCGCACTGCCATTTACATCCCCTGTGGGTTTGGTTACCGCCATCATCGGTGGCCCCGCGTTGGTGTTGCTTGTGTGGTTGGCGGCCCGTCGCGGAACTCTGAAAGGAATGGTTCAATGAACGTTCAAGTTGATCACGTCACCGTGGGCTACAACGACGGCCCAAGCATTGTTAAGGACGTGTCTTTCACTGCAGAGCCCGGGAAGGTCACCACGCTCTTAGGCCCCAATGGTTGTGGCAAGTCGACGTTGCTCAAGACGCTTTCTCGGCTGCTTGCTCCCGCCGAAGGACGGGTTCTTGTAGAGAAAAAGGACGTGCATAGTTTGCGGTCGCGCGAAGCCGCCCAACTAATTGCGCTTTTGCCACAACACCCGCTGTGTCCGGCGGGATTGACCGTTGGAGAACTTGTGGAGCGCGGACGGCACCCTTATCGTCGATCGCTCTGGGGTGGGGGAGCGACGGCGTCAGAAGATAAAGAAAAAGTGCGCGAGGCGCTGAAGAAGACGAAGGTTGACCATCTTGTTGCCCGCGACGTGGCGGAGCTTTCTGGCGGCCAGCGGCAGCGGGTCTGGATGGCGATGGTGTTGGCGCAGGATACGCCAATTGTGCTGTTGGACGAACCGACTACCTACCTAGATCCGGCACATGCGATAGAGATTCTAAGTATCGTGCGGGAGCTCGCTCAAGAGGGCAAGACGGTGATTACCGTACTTCATGATCTTGGCCTCGAGATGATCGTCATGAAGGAAGGGGAAAAGATCGCCGAGGGTTCTCCAAAGGAGGCTCTGACGGTGGATGTGTTGCGCGAGGCATATGGCCTGAATGCCGAGGTGTGGGAAGATCCCCGCGGTATGGCTCCGATTATTGTGCCGCGAGGGATTGTGGCTAATTAAGGCCGTGCCCTGCCTAGGAACCAATAGGGGCACCACTGCACGGATTCGCTATTGAGGCCCCAGGTGTGAATTGCGTGGCGCCGTACTTCCTTGCAGAGCTGTCCTTCACCCGCGACCCAGACGTACTTCGACTGTGTTGCGGGGTGTTCGGCACGGTCCAGTTGCTGTAGGTGGGACATCACTGCCGTGCTGAAGTCCGTTGTAGCGCTAAACAGCACTTCTAGGCTGCCCAGCTTGCTCTCCCAGTCGGCGACGAGGGATGGCTCGAGGTCACCATGGTTCTCGGCGACCACTACGAGGTGTATGTCGCGCAACTGTTCCGGGGCAAACGCATCCGCGTAATCCAAAATGGCGCGAACGGAAGGTACGGCAGATGGGTCTGCGATAAGTGTTTGTGAACTTTGCGCGCGGTGCCAGAGGCCCTGGCATGTCCAGATGCCTACCTGGTCGCCAACACGAGTTGCAAGAGCCCAGGCGAGCCCTGGTCCGACGTGCTCATCCTTTGGATTTTTGACGCCATGTGTCGCCACGTCGAAAGTTATCTGTCCGCACTCGGGATCGAGTGAGCGTACGGTGTACCAACGTAAATTTGGGCGTTGGGTCTCCGGCATGGCTGTAACGCTTGCGCGGATATTGGCGCCACCTCCGTGGAGGGGTAAATGGAGATTCTCGCCGGGCTTAGCCGGCATAAAGAGGCCAAAGAATTCGTCCGGGCCGGAAAGCTGAAAGCCGACTAGCTCGGGGGAGCGGATGACAATCCTCTGCAGGTTTTCTGCCGGGGCGCTGACGTCATAAACAGTGGCGCGGATGATTCGATGGTGCGGTTCAGAAGGGGCGGCCAAGAGTAGGTGGTCAGAAAAGGCCGCGCGGTAGGCGGAAGTGTTCGTCGGAGTGTTCAGGGTAACTGGGTTCGAGGTCATAGTGGGAGTTAACTTACCCTTACCTAAAGCAAAAGTGAAAGGGTGAGGGGCAGAAAAAGCCCCGCGGGGATCCGAGGTGAACTGGTCCCCGAAAATTGGACTGGTTTAACTCTAGGCGGTTAGGGCTTCAAGGGTCTGATTCCGATATTGCATCGGGGTCAGGCCCTTGAGTCGTTGTTGGACGCGTTCGGTGTTGTACCACTGGATGTATTCGTCGATTACTTGGTTGAACTCTGCGACCGTGTCGAAGACTTCACCGTGGTACATCTCGGTTTTCACGTGCCCGAAGAAGTTCTCCATGACCGCATTGTCGTAACAGTTGGCTTTACGCGACATCGACTGAACACCACCGTTGTCGCCAATCAGGTCACGCCACGAGGCATGCTGGTACTGGAAACCTTGATCGGTGTGCATCATCCACCCGGGTTCAGGTGCCCACGCCGCGATCGCCTTGGACAAAGAATCGGTGGTCAACGCTGTCGACGGCGATGTAGCCACAGTGTGGGCAACGATTGAACGGTCGAACAAGTCCATCACCGGTGACAGGTAGACCTTGCGGCCTGCAACCCTGAACTCGGTGACGTCGCTGACAAAGACGGTATTTGGCTGATCCGGGGTGAATTTGCGGTCAAGCTTGTTGTCGGCAATGCGGCTGATCGTCCCAACATAGGAAATATACGGTCTGCGCTGGCGAATCTTAGCTCGAAGCCCCATCTCGCACATGAGTTTGTAGACGAGTTTGTGGTTGACCACCCAGCCCTGGTTACGCAGGTCAAGTAGCACTCGCCGGTAGCCGTAGCGATGCTTGTTACGCTCGAAGCTTTCCCGAATCGCTTGCTTGAGAACGGCGTGGTTATCTGGCTTACTGAGTCGTTGTTGGTGGTAGAAGAACGTCGACCGTGGGATACCTGCTGCCTCTAGGAGGTACTCCAAGCGGTGGTGAGACTTGAGGATGACAATCGCCTGGACTTTCAGGCGCGTCCCTGATTCCTCAAGTCCCGCATTTTTTTTAGATAGGCATTTTCGGCCCGCAACCGTTCGTTTTCGCCACGCAGCTTGTCTTCCTCCGACAGCGGCTTCGGCGTGACCGATCCTTTGGGTCTGCCCTTCGGCTTTGGTTTCAACGCGTCATCGCCGTCTTTGCGCCATTTCCACGACCACCCGCGGACCAGCTGCTGTGATGACAGGCCAAATTCACGTGCAAGATCCATCGCTGTCTAGCCAGCAAGGTGGCGTTGGACAACTTCCTTCTTGATCTCGAACGAGTACTGCTGCTTAGTCGGTTTCTCCACAAGACATAGCCTGCATGCAGCTTAAACCGACGACAGAGCATACGGGCGGCATACTTGGAGACACCAAGGGCATTGGCAGCGGCTGTATAACCCATGCCTTGCTCAAATAGTTCAACCAACTGCTCGCGCTGATATTCACTTAGCGAACTTCGTGCTCTCAATGACAACTACTCCCCACTAGTCGGTAACTGATTTCTCAGTCCAACTAATGGGGAGCAGTTCATTAGGTGCCGGGGCTTTTCTGCTGGAAAAGGCGAGCCTGGTTTGGGGTGACCAAAAGGCTAGCAATGTGACCCGTGACATGCGACGTTTGGGCATAAGTGCAGGTTAGATTTTGCCGTTTTTCTATTTCCAATTACTTGGCTGAAGTGCGTCGATTTTCTATATTGTGACCGTTTTTCATCACCGGTACGGTTTTCGTGTGAGCACGGCAGTGGCCGCAAAGGAGAAGGCGAGAAGCCCTTTACCTTCAGCTCTGGGCATCGCGCCACACCATCTATCTACACTTCATTTTCTAAAGGATCATCATGGATAACCTGTGCAATATCTGCGAACTGATTTCCTCCTTGCCAGCACCGGCTCCGCTGCCGGTACCTGAGTTCAACGTGAACTTCCCGGAGGGCCCGCTGGTTCAGGTCGACTCCCTGTTCCCGAACTTCCACTCTCTGACTGAGGGCGGCAACCTGGGTCTGCAGAACGTCGGTGGCGACCAGGACAACGCTCTGCAGAACGTTGGCGGCAACCAGGGTCTCCAGAACGCTGGCGGCGACCAGCTGAACGGCGGAGACCAGATTGGCGGCGACAAGCTGGAGAAGGGCGATAAGGTCGGCGGCGACCAGGTTAACGACAAGGGCCAGATTGGTGAGCGTCAGTCCGGTTTCCAGACCGGTGGCCAGGACCAGAGCCTGCAGAACGTCGGTGGCGACCAGGGTCTGCAGAACGGTGGCCAGGAGCAGGGCATGCAGACCGGCGGTAAGAACCAGAATGGTCTCCAGACCGGCGGCCAAGAGCAGGGCATGCAGACCGGCGGTAAGAACCAGGGTGGCCTCCAGACTGGCGGCCAGGAGCAGGGTGCCCAGACCGGTGGCAACAACCAGGGTGGCCTGCTGGCCGAGGACGGTGCGGGTGACAACCTGCCAGTCGACCTGGACCTCACCGGTGCAAAGGCTATCTAAGACCGTCTAAGCCGACTTAGGCACTGCACTGCGCAGCTGTTAGCTTGCGCGGCGATTAGCGCGTAACAGCGCACGAGCGCCTTCTCACTCTTTGTGGAGTGGGGAGGTGCTTTTTGCGTTTATAGCTGGCGACGTGGGGTCGATCCGAGTTACTGACTGCGTTTATGACAAAAATGGCCCGAAAAATGGCTTGAAAGTGTCATAAACTCGCACAGTTTCACATTTGCAGCCCTCTATTCAGGCGCGATTTACATAACGTGATCTGCTGGAATGTCTTGAATCAGACCCATTTTTGTCTATTAACTGCAGATGGAGAGGGCTAGGGCGGAGAGGCAAATATTTATGCAGCCGCAATTAAGGCACAATTATGTGGCTTATTAAATGCGCCTAGGGGGTTTTTGCAAATGGCTCAGAGGTGTCATTATTGCGTCCGGAAAATTATTGGGGTGCATTTTCATTAGGTGGGGGTGGGGTGTTGGCTGTGCCTTATCTCACAATTATAAGAATCGTGACATGGGAGACATTTCAACCCGAATTAATGGGTGGAGATTTATTGAAAAATCTTCATATCTGCAGGTAATGGAGGTTTATCTGGGCTGAATGGCTAGGCGTCGTAGAGGAAGGTGGAACGTTAGTATTTGCCCGGTATCCATACGGCTACCCCTGAAAAAATATGCAAACAACAATTATCGACATTGAAATAAAAGGAAATAGGGGTGCCAATTAAATGGTCTAACAAACATAAAATGTATTTGTTATATTCGGGGGCGGCCAACGCTATAAATGAGAATTAGAAGGCGATGTCAACTGGGCTACCTGTGATGGGGGCTGGAGACGCTTATGCGTGGTCATTGATTGTTAATTGAAGGCTGGAAAGGTAGCGAAAGGTGTATAACGCACTGAAATCGAAGGAAGGGGGAGGGCTCATGTTCGGTCGTTTTACAAACGAGAAGCGCTGGTTGGCGCTATTTAGCTTCATGGCTGTGCTCGCTCTTTTCTTCGCTAAATCTCCAATAATTGCGCATGCGCAGGATGCAGAAGACACTGGCGAAACCCTGACGATTCAGAAGATTCTGAGTGTTCCTGGAACCGTTAAGGGTGTTGAAGCCAATGGAAATGTCCGTGATTTTGGGCCACTCATTGCGGCATTTGACGAGGCTGCAACACCATTTGGTAGCCACAAAATGGGTTACTGCATTGAGGCCAGCGTCGCCGGTGATCTTTATGACACCGGTCGTGTGCAGAACTTCAGTCAGTTCTCGCGCAGTACAGATACCAATAACAAGCTGCGGAACGACTTTGACCGATACCGGAAGCTCAACTGGATTGCGCACCACGGTTCTCCAGCTGTTGGTTTGGATGAACTGGGGAAGGCGGCTGGAGTTAAAGGACGTCTGAATGTGCTGGATGCCAATAACGCAACTCAGTTCGCTCTGTGGCACTTCTCCGATGACATTGACTTCTCCCAGGGCATTCACAACCCATCGACGAAGGCTGTCTACGACTACCTCACTGGTCCGGCTAACGTCGGTCAGGGCACCGTCGACGGTACGAACCGCACTGGCTACATTTTCAACAATGGTAAGAAACAAGACATCATTGTGATTGACAATGTCACTCCGTCTTCCGGTGAAGTTCCGGCAGAGCCGGCGAAGCCGTCCGAGCCAGAAAAGCCATCTGAGCCGGAACAGCCAACCGAACCGGAAAAGCCGACTGAGCCGGAGAAGCCGACTACACCGACCACGCCTGCGGAGACCACGACCCCGTCCGAGTCGACCAAGCCATCCGAGCCGGAGAAGCCGACCACGCGTAAGCCGTCGATCTCCACTCAGGCTCGCCTGAACGGCAACAAGATTGTTGCGGGCGCTGTGGTTAAGGACATCGTGAAGTTCACCGACCTGGTTCCGGGTAAGAACTACCGCCTGGACGCCACCCTGGTGGACAAGACCAATGCTGATCGCATCCTGGGTACCGGCAGCGTGGAATTCACTCCGGAGACCTCTTCGGGTGAGCAGGCTGTCATGATTACCGTCTCCGATGATGTAGATGAGCCGGTTTCCGCTGCTGTTGCATTTGAAAAGCTGACCTCGACAGAGGTCACCGCCGATGGCCAGGACAACACCGATGGTCAGCGGGTAGAGATCGCCTCCCACGAGGACATTAACGACGCAGCTCAGACCGTTCACGGCGAAAAGCCGGAGCAGCCGTCGACCTCCGAAGAGACCCCGACGACCGAGGAGACAACGGAGCCGTCGTCCAGCGAGACCACTACTTCTGAGACCAGTGAGTCTGAGACTCCGGCGACGTCGGAAAGCGAAGAGCAGCCGAGCTCTTCGACGACTACTCCTAACACCTCCGAGTCCACGAAGCCGGCCGCTCCGACGGAACCGACCGAGCCGACTGACAGCACTGAGTCGCAGACCACGGAACCGACCGAGCCGACTGAGACTACCGAACCGTCTAAGCCGAGCGAGCCAGCTGATACGCCGCTGGAGCCGGAGCTGCGCACGGTAGCCGAGCTTCAGGGCAACCGCATTGAGGCTAATGCCAAGGTTGTCGACACCGTGCATTTCGAGGGCCTGGTGCCTGGTAAGAACTACACCCTCTCCGGTGAACTGGTTAATAAGGCTGATGGCTCTGTGATTGGTCATGGCGAGGCGACGTTCAAGCCGACGTCGGCAAGCGGTACTGTGACTGTCACTCTTGAGGTGTCTGACTCTGTTAAGACTCCTGTTGCTGAGGCTGTCGTGTTCGAGCACCTGACCTCTGATGAGGTCGACTCGACTGGTAAGGAAAGCGCTGGTCAGGTCAATGAGATCGCTGACCACGCAGATATCAATGACGCAAGCCAGACCGTGACTGGAGAGGTTCCGGAGAAGCCGGAAGACACCCCGACTGAGGAAAGCGAAACTCCGTCCGAGGAGACGACCGCACCGGAGACCAGCTCGACTGAGCCGACCACGTCCACCGTTCCGGTAACTCCGAGCGAGGATGAGCCGTCCGAGCAGCCGGAGACGACACAGCCGGAAGAGCCGTCTGAGACGACAACTCCGTCTAAGTCCGAGTCCGAAAAGCCGAGCAAGCCGAGCAAGCCGACTAAGCCCGCTCAGCCGGAAAAGCCGAGCAAGCCAAGCAAGCCTGCTCAGCCGACCAAGCCAAGCAAGCCTGCCCAGCCGGAGAAGCCGAGCAAGCCGACTAAGCCTGCCCAGCCGGAAAAGCCGTCCAAGCCGACGAAGCCTGCCCAGCCGGAAAAGCCGTCCAAGCCGACGAAGCCTGCCCAGCCGGAAAAGCCGAACCACCCGAGCACCCCAGCGCAGTCTGAGGACAACCCAGCCATCACGACTACTGCCGGTATTGCCGGCAAGGGTCTGGTTGAGAAGGGCGCTGTCGTCATCGACACCGTGCACTTCACTGGCCTGAAGCCGGGCACGAAGTACACGTTGACCGGTGAGCTGATGTGCAAGGAGACGGGCAAGTCCACTGGCGCTAGGAGCCGCCTGCACTTTGTGCCGACGGCATCCGCCGGCACGGTTGATGTTCCGATCATCATCACTGACGGCGACTGCGCTTCCCAGGTTGCCTTCGAGACTCTGACCGATGCCAATGGCAAGGAAGTTGCTGTTCACAAGGACATCAACTCTGCGGAGCAGACTGTCACGAACGGCAAGACCCCAGAGAACACGCCATCTGAGCAGCCGAAGGATGAGGGCGAGCAGAACACGCCTAACGACGATTCCTCTGCACCTACCAGCGACTCTGCCACCCCGACCACTGTGATTAATCAGCACTCGGAGCAGAACAACACCAACGTCACCATCATCGGTGGCACTGGCCAGGATAAGCAGAAGAACCACGGAAAGCCGTTGGCTCCGAACTCGGAACGACGTGCAATTAGTTCGGTTCCGTCTGGCCCGACCGGTTTGGCTACTCACGCTCTGCCGACGGTAGCCACCAACTAAGGAGATTCCATGACTGATCAGTTTGGCTCGGACGAGACCGGCAAGGAACCTGGAAACACACCAGGCATCGAACCGGAAACCGAAACTGGCGCACTCGACCACGTTGATCCGTTTGACCAGGCCGAAGACCCGGCCGACAGCCAAGTCGAAGACCTGCAGGACGTGCCTTGGTGGAAGCAGCCAAGGGTGTATATCGCCGCTATCGCATTAATCGGCGTTATCGCTCTGCTGGTGATTGCCCAACTGCACCGCAATGATTCGGCGCTCGAAGGTGCGCAAGAGAATCTGCCCACTCCAGCACAGGGTTCTCGGGGAGCTGTGCACGAGATGGAGATGCTCATTGACGGTAAGTCGGCTCCGATTGATTTCGTTCAGCTGACTGATCAGGGATCTCTGATTCCTCCGACCGACGTTTCGCGCCTGGGCTGGTATTCCGCCTCCGCGATTCCCGGTGAGAAAGGTGCTGCTGGATCGTCCGTCATTACCGGCCACGTCAATGAGGTGGACCAGGGCGATGGTTACGCTGCACGTTTCGCTGACCTGAAGGCTGGTGACACTGTCACGGTGAAGGTAGATGGCGAAAGCCGAGACTTCACCGTCAGCAAGGATCCAATCCAGGTGGTCAAGGGCGCCCAGATGCCCGAGGCTGTCAACGACGCAGTTGGTGAGAACCGCTTGGTCCTCATCACCTGCGGAGGCGAGTTCGTCGGCGGCACCTTGGGTTACGCCGACAACATCATCGTCGAGGCCACTCCAGTGCGCTAATCCAGTGCGCTAGATCAGAGCACTAGGGCGCTGGGGCTCAGCCTCAACTAGTTGACCAATTTCATTGGCTGTGGCTGTTGAACGCCGTCGAACAACGGCGGCGCCGGCAGTCGCAGAAAAACACAGAACAAATCTGCAGAAACCCTGCAGAAACACAGAAGATAAGGAAGTACCTATGAGCATGTTGAAGAAAATCGGTGTCTGGGGTGTGGGCGCACTCGTGCTTGCCGCTCCGGTTGCCACTGCCGCACAGGCAGTAGCTGCACCTGCAAACTCTGCTGACACTGCAGTTGTCGCTCCGGGCAAGGGTGGGTTCCTCCACTCGGGCAAGCTAGCCGTCAACCGCTACGTCTTCGAGCTTGAGCACCGCGATGGCAAGGACTACGTCAACATCACCTTCACCGGCGATCACAGCGCTGACGTGCAGATCATGCCGGATGGCATGACCCCTGAGGGCAAGAAGAAGGTCGATCAGATTGGTGACGTTCTCAAGCTCAACGGCTACAACGATGTTCACTACTGGGCGGTTCTCTAAACGCCTCTTGTGACGCCACAGCGCGCCCCGTGTCGCTTACTGCCTCTGTGCTTTACAGGTCCTAGCACAGGGTGGTGCACCGCGGGGCGTTTTGCTTCAAACGGTTTTTGCTTTCGCTTACCGACGATGCTGTGACAGCAAACACAAGAAGGTTGATAAGTCCTCATTTTCCCGGCGTGCTCTGCGGCGGTAATGGTTAGACATAGGAGCCATCGCTATAGGGCAATTGCCTACCCCCATTTTTGGGTGGGTTTGATTGTGTGGGGAATTGAGAGGGGTTTGGCCGCGATTGGAAAAAACCGCTGTGACCTCGATAAAAAGATATTAATCTCTTGCAATTCTTATGTTTGTGTAGGTTTCTTGGATGCTTGGTTTGGCGGTGTGTAACCGTCGGGTATCGATTGGAAGTGAAACGAGTTAAGTTATTTATAAGCGGTTCACTGAGCGCTATTAACTGAGCGAGCAATGGGCTTGAACTGCAATGTTTCAGCCAGTAAACGTTAAAGTTCATAACGCTTAGGCTTAAAAGGTTAGACAGACTGGTCTTTCCCTTAAGGAAAATCTCAGTTTTGGCAAGTCGGGGAACGTTGGTGTCGCCGTCTGGAGTGAATCGCGAGACGTATTGAAGCGTGTCGCTTCATTTTGGACTTCTGTAAAGGACCTGTTTTCGTGAATAAGTTCTCTCGTACCGCCCGCTCGGTAACCTTCGCTGCCATCGTCGGTCTGTCGATGGGCGTCTCCGCCCCGGCTGCAATCGCTCAGGACACTGCCGTCAACCAGGCTGCCGGCAACTCCCCTCTGGTAAATAAGGACGCCAAGGGCTCGCTCACCATTCATAAGTTCGGTAACCCGACCAGCGAAGGTCAGCCGTCTGGTACCGAAGCTGACGTCCAGGACGTTATTGCCAATGGTGGCGAGAAGCTCGCAGGTGTCGGCTTCACCGTTTACAAGATCAACAAGACTGCAGATGGCGCTACCCCCATCGATGTCACCACCAACGAGGGTCTGCTGGCTGCTTCGAAGCTGAAGGCTGGCGAGTTCGCTACTGGTACCCAGGCGACTCAGGCTCTGATTGACAACGGTACCCTGACGCAGGTCGCAACCGGCACGACCGACCAGGACGGCAAGTGGAACGTTGGCCAGGATCTGGCTCTTGGCGCTTACCTGGTTGTTGAGACCGGTCCGAAGGAAGGCTATGACCCGGCTGTTCCGTTCATCGCTTTCGTTCCGATGACCAGCAATGGCAAGGTAGGCGACGAGACTCAGGGCACCACCTGGAACTACGACGTTCACGCATTCCCGAAGAACTACAAGGATGAAGAGCCGACCAAGACCGTTAAGGACAAGGACCAGAACGCCGGCGACAAAGCGCTGGTCTACACCGTCACGGGTACCGCTCGCCAGCTGAAGCCGAACACGGAGCGTACCCAGTTCCAGATCACTGACCAGATTGACCCGAAGCTGGAAGTCACCAAGGTTGATGTCAAGGTTGTCAAGGCAGATGGTACGGAGCGGGCTCTGTCCGAAACCGACGACCGCGACGGTAAGTTCTTCGAGGGCAACAATGTCGATGTCAACCTGAAGCCAGACGTTGCAAAGACTCTTGGTACTGGTGACAAGGTCGTCGTTACCATCACCACCACGCTGAAGCCGCAGTTCAAGGAAGCTACCGACATCGCGCCGAACACCGGTTTGGTCTTCCAGAACAACCCGGACGGTTCCGAGAACAGCACTCCGAAGGAGACTCCGAAGGTCAAGACCTACTGGGGTGGCGTGCAGTTCAAGAAGGTTGATGGCGACCGCAACGCTCTGGAAGGTGCCGAGTTCCAGATTGTCCGCCAGGCTGCTGGCCAGAAGTGCTCCGACATTGACACCACCAAGAAGGACTCCTGGACTCCGGTTAACGGCCAGCAGGGTGACGAGGTGAAGACCACCTTCGTCTCTGGCCAGGACGGTATCGTCAAGATTACCGGTCTTCACGTCAACGACTTCGAAGACAACGCTGAGGTTGTCGAAGGCGAACAGTCCCACTACTGCCTGATTGAGACCAAGGCTCCGAAGGGTAAGGAGCTGCTGCCGGAGGCACTCGAGTTCAAGCTGGTTGCTAAGCAGACTGCCCCGGAGCGTGTTTACGAGCTGGCATCCGTCCAGGTCGGCGCTAACCCGGGTGAGGTTGTTAACTCCGACGACACCACCCCGAACCTGCCGATGACCGGTGGTGCCGGTGTTGGCATCCTGGCTGCTATCGGTGCAGCTATCGTCGCAGCTGGTGCATGGTTCGCCCGCCGCGGTTCCAAGAACTAAATCCGAGTAAAGGCTCGGCCACTGGAGCGCTTTAGCTCCAGTGTTGAGGGAATAGCGTGCGTTCAACAGCGCACGCCATTCCTGTAGTTTGCGCATCACTGAAATTACTGTTGCGGCCTTTCGATGTGCTCTTTTTCAACAGCAGGCATCTCTACGCCGGTGAGAAAGAGAAAGGCCACATCCCTTTTTGATTGACTTCTTGGGAGTTCCTCCGTGGGTAAACACTCTGCGTCTACTCTGACGCGGGACGCATCAGCTGAGCGGCCTGAACAGCCTGAGCAGGCGAAAAAGAACAGCATGGTTCTCCCCGCAATTTTGGTGATTGTGGGCTTGCTTGTGATGCTGTACCCGGTTGTCTCCACGGCATTGAACAACTACGGCACCTCTAAGGCGGCCAAAGAGTTTGCCAAGCTGGAAAAGTCCGTACCCCAAGAAGTTAAAGATGAACAGTGGGAACGCGCTCACGCTTACAACGAGCGCCAAACCACCGGCCCGATTCTGGACCCGTGGCTTAACGAAGTTAATGACCACAACCCCGAGTACGCCGCTTATCTCGATCAGCTAAACGCTACCGACGTGATGGCGCGTCTGATTTTCCCAGAGATTCAGGCCGACCTGCCGATTTACCACGGCACCAGTGATGAGGTGCTCGCCAAGGGGCTCGGACACCTATACGGATCCGATCTTCCAGTCGGCGGTGTTGGAACCCACTCCATCATTACCGGTCACACCGGACTTACTAACGTAACGCTCTTCGATAACCTGCGGAAAGCAAAAGAGGGAGACGCCTTCTATATCCAGGTCGCAGGCCACAAGCTGAAGTACGAAATTGATCAAATCAAGGTTGTACTTCCGCATGAGACCGATGATCTTCGTCCCGTTGACGGCCAGGACTACATCACCCTCATCACTTGCACCCCTTACGGAATCAACACGCATCGTCTGCTAGTGCGTGGGCACCAAGTGCCGATGGATCCGTCGGAAAGCAATGTCTTCGACCAAACGCACGGAGCTGGATGGCAGTGGTGGATGTACGCCCTGCTCGTAGCGGTGTTTGTGCTTGGCACAGGCTTTGCGTGGTGGCTCTGGCGCCAACGCCTCGACGCCGACGAAGAGCTTGACGACGACGCCGAGAACGCGGACGTCGAGACTGCTGATGGCGACGCAGACAGCGATGAACTCGCTGACGGCAGCGAATCAGCGTCCGAGGATAATAACAACACTTCGTGGTGGGAAAACGACAATGAATAAATATTTGACATCCACCTGGAACCGGATAGCTGCGTTCTTAGCTGCCTGCGCTCTGGTTGCAGTGATGGGTGCAATCGGCGCGAATGACGCCAACGCGGCCAGGATTGTTGGACGCGTGGACGCTCCGGGCGTTTCAGCAACGAGCGGCACTGACATTGTGCGAATTACCTTGAGCCCAGGAAACCCGGACGATGATAATTCGTCGGCATCGGGCTCTATTTCTGGCGTGACCATTCATCTGGAACGTCTCAAGGGAATCTCGCCGGCGAGCCAGCAGGACCGCGAGAAGGTGGAAAACGCCACCGCAGCTGAGCTTGCCGAGTGGCCGAAAGACCTCCACTTCAGCCAGGTCACTGACGAAAACGGCTCTGTTAAATTCAGTGATTTGCCGGAGGGCATCTATCTTGTGACCTCGACGGCTCCGAATGACAGTTACCGGGAGATCAACTCCTTCTTGGTATCGGTGCCGTTCTACGGTGCGGGCTATGACTCCACGCCGGTAGAGGGCGTCATTGTGGCGAAGTCGCATAAGCCGGGGGAGACGCCACCACCGTCGACACCTCCAACGACTCCGCCGAAGACCCCTCCGACAACGCCACCGGGAACACCGCCGACTACGCCGGGAACATCGACCCCGCCGAAGACGCCTCCGACGACGCCGACAACTCCGACAACTCCGGGTGAACCGGGAACCTCGACGACAACGTCGACTACTTCCATGCCACCTGGTGAGCCTGGTACCTCGACGCCTTCGGGCTCGTCGGGTTCATCCTCAAGCTCGGGAAGTAGCGGAGGATCTGGCTCCCTGGCACTCACCGGTGTGCAGGTAGCAGGGCTGGTAGCCGTCGCTGCAGCACTAATCGGCGGAGGATTCGTCATTATCGCTGCTAGCAAGAAGAACTCAGAAAGTGGGAAGAACTAATGTTTTCGACAACATTCCGCTTGCCGGATTCAATGCGAACTACGCTTCGCATGTTCTTGGCTGCTTTGCTAGCGGTAGCTCTCGTTGTCAGCGGTCAGGCTTTTGCTCCCACCGTGCCGCAGGCGCAGGCGCAGACAGAGGTCATTCCGACGTCTCCGCCGAAGTATGAGTTTAAGAATGTTAATAGTCGCCCCACTCCTGATTACGAGTTCACAATCGACAGCGATGCGACTATTGACAGCCTGCAATTCAATGTTGGGGGCTCAGGGTATCTTCAGGAATATACACTCAAGATTAATGGGAAGAAGATTGCTCCGCAGATTACCCCGAGTGGCAATCCCCGACAGGCGCCGCTTGAAGTTGTGCACAAGGGTTTGAACGAAGCAGTAAAGGCGGGCGACAAAGTCACGCTGAGCCTTCGCTATACTGCCCAGAAAGCAACTGGCGACGTGGCCATAACCCTTCGCGGTACTCCTGCCGGCTCTACTGAGCCCACTGACCCAAGTGAGCCAACAGATCCGTCAACTGACCCGACGGATCCTACCGACCCTACTGCCCCAACGGAGCCGACAGATCCGACTGAGCCTACCGAGCCGGAGAACCCCGAGCCGGAACCTGGAACGGTGACACCTGCGGATCCAACTCTTGTCGACCCCGCCACAGCACCTGAGTGCGTGGAGAAGGCTTACATCAATATCCCGGACACCAAGGGTGTTGATTACTACCTCAACGCAGAGAAGAGGCCAGCTGGCCCCCATGTCTACGAGCAGAACAAGCCAGGTACGGTCAAGGTCACTGCGGTGGCACAGCCAGGGTTCAAGCTCGCTCCGAATGCACGTACCGAGTGGACCTTCAACCTGAGCGGTGAGGTAAAAGACTGCTCAGATTCTCCCGAAGACCCCAAACCACCGGCTGTCGAAGGGCGTCACTTTGATGCCATCGGTCACGAGTTTGCAGTTAAAGCTGACCCAGTAGACCCGAAGAAGCCCAATGCCTTTACGGCTAAGGTGACCGAGGAGTCTCACATGAAGTACGCAACCGTGCGTATCGAGACTGATGCGACCTTCTTAGATCCGCAGAAGTACAACCTCACCTTGGACCAGATTGAGCCAGGTGTGACCTTGCAGAAGCGCAACGTCAATATTGGCAACGGCTTCATCACTATGGAGGTCGTGCCGGTAAAGAATGGCAAGCCGGTTGACTCTGCCGTTGTGCCGAAGGATGCGGTATTCACCTTCACTAATAATCTCTCGCAGAACAAGAACCTGAAGGTCACTCTTGATGTCTACGGCGAGAAAAAGGACGAGCAAAAACCACCGGAGATTATCTCGCCACCAGATGGAGCTCAGTGGGTGCACGGTCGAGTTGCTAACCCGCCGATGCCGCAGCGTTGTGGTCTGCGCATTGCTGTAGTGGCTGACCTTTCGACATCGCTCCGTTACGCAGATACTGATGGTTTCGAAGCATCTAAAAAGGCCGCGAATGCATTTATCGATTCCCTGCAGGGCACCCCAGCTGAGCTCGGCATCTATAACTTCGCAAGTAGCGGTCCGGCTAATCAGGCTGGAACGACACACGGTCAGAACCCGCCCTATATTTCAATGCAGTCGGATGAGGGCGTCCGGCAGGCAAGGAACTTAGTTCAGAACTGGAACTATAACTCAAATAACAGCGCTACGAACTGGGAAGCGGGCCTGAAGCAGGTCAAGGATCACGACTACGACGTGGTGTACTTCATCACGGATGGTATGCCCACGACCTCCTCGACAATCAAGGGCAAGGGCATCGGTGGTGAATTCGTTCAGGCTAGTGCTCTCAACGACGCAATCAAGGCAGCCAACGAACTCAAAGCTGCCGGTACCCGTGTTGAACCGATCATGGTTGATCTGACGCTTGGCGGAAATACGGGCAAAAATTGGGTTGTTGAGCAAGACTATGTCCTCAAGGACATCAAACGCATCGATCTGAATGCCGAAGTTCCGCAACAACCTGGTGTCTACTACAGAATCAACTCCGGGATTCAGGGCGCGCGAGAAGCAAACTACAACGACAAGGAACGTAAAGGAAAACCCGATAGCGGCGAGCTCATTATGGCGAACCTAGAGAGAGCCGCGATGCTGGCGCCGAATCGGGCTTTGCAGGTGTTTGAACGGTTGCCTAATGGAAGGTTAGAAACAGTCACTTCGAACATGTCAAGGTGGACCTACGGTACACGTGGTGTCAAGACCATGGGCGAGGATATCTCCGGTGCCGGAGACACCATTCGGATTGGGCAGTACTCACAGCTAGCCGCGCAGATGAAGAAGATCGGTGAAGAACTTGCTTCTCGTTGTAACGGTGTAGTGAAGGTCAAGAAGAGGATTGTCGATGAAAACGGCAAGGTTCTCGAAGATGGTGCCCCTGGTTGGGAGTTCACCCTGTCCGCAAATAACAATGTCATCGGCTCTGGTAGCGGCCCGTTGGTTCACCAGTCGATGAAGGTGACCTCTGGATCTGAATCCGACAAGGGCACTGCATCGTGGAACATTGAAAGTGAGCGTGAGCAGTCGCTGGTTCTGACTGAAACGCAGAAGCAGGGTTACACCTTGTTCCGTCGCGGTGACACCTTGGATTCCACCGGTGACTTCAACGCTGTGTGTACTCAAACCCGAGGCGGGAAGACTTCACCGCTCAAGGTGGAGAATGTGGGCGAGTTTGGTTTCCGCGTAAAGATGTCGGAATCCAATAAGGTCCTATCTTCCATTTCCTGTGTCGTCGATAACTACGAAGCGCCGGACACCAAGCCAGGCAAGCTGACCTTGGAAAAGGCGGAGTATGTCGATGGCGAGGGAGTCAAGGTTCTGCCGGGGCTTGGTGGTGCGACCTTCGATATCTACCCCTCGGCTGGTGGTCAGCCGGATTTCAGTGGAGGACCGGTCTACACCATCACGCCTGATCAGAAGTCGATTGAAATCACTGAAACTGGCACTTTCTACCTTGTAGAAACGATGGCACCGGCAGGCCTCAGCCTGCTGCCAGAGCCGGTAGCTTTTGAAATTTCAATTGATCAAGAGACTAAGGAGTACACCGTCTCAGTGGTAGGTGGCAGTAGTCCGCTTATCAAGGCCGAAGGCTCCGGCGAACTGATGATCATGCAGGTGACCGACACCAAGACTGGCAAGCTGCCAAAGACCGGTGGAAACGGAGTCCTCCTCTGGGCGCTGTTTGGCTCCGTAATTGCAGCCTGCGGTTGGTTCTGGGCTCGGCGCCAGCAGGCCTAATAACAAGGAATGGGTTCTGTGCAGGTGACTGCACAGAACCCATTGGGCTGTAAAAAGACGTAGGCTCGTTTCCCTCCCATCAGGAAGCCCTACGCAAACACAGCCCTCTTACCAGGGTGAATTAGCGGTGATATAGGAACCAAGCTGCTGCCCGTTCCCATCGATGATGTTCCAGGTAGTTGAAACAACACCGACAGCACCTTTTTCCGGAACCCATACTGGGCCTCCGGAATCGCCGCGTTGAGCGTGTACGTTTTGAACCTGTAGAGCATTGTCGTCGGTTTTGTATGCCTCTCGATCAGCAGCTAAACCGCAGGAAACTCTCCCCGTAGTATTTCCGTAGATGCAGACTGTCTCGCCAGTTTGAACATCTGTGGGGGATAGCATTGAGTCGCCCGAATACGAATTCTCACCGGCAGTAGCGGGGTCGTCAAGCGAGACAACTCCAATATCGTTCCCCGTATCTAGTGAATGGTCATATGTGGGAGACGGTTGGAAGACACCAATTTTCTGAAAGCTCCCATCCGTCACTGTGTCTCCCTCTTGTCCACAATGACCTGCTGTATAGATCTGAGAGTTGGTCTTGTCGACATAGCCAGCCGTACAGACGCTAGCCTGTGGTCCATTAGCGTGAATGATGACTACTGGATCACCTTGGTTGATGGTGGCCGCGTAGGCCGGTAGTCCGGTTGTAGCCGTGATAACGGCAGTGACAGTGAAAATCCATGAAGGTCTATTCATGGGGAAATCTGCTCCTCAGTGAGTTGGTCGGTGGCGGCCCAAAACAAAGCTAATCTCGGCGGAAAAGATTGAACGTATGCGACCGGGCAGTTCATATACCCGTTTCGTATCGCGAATATAAGGAAATGTATAAAACTATCAGTTAAGGCAAAACCTACGCTCAACTGAGCATTCGCGCGCGATAGTGTTCGAAAAATGGGGTAGAAGAAAGATCAACGCCCATTGGGGGAGTGGGTTTACACAGCTGCAGAGTCGCTGTTGGCGCTGTCGCCGTCGTCAAGCGCGGCAACCAAATCGCGGCGCGCACGGGCGACGCGGGAGCGAATGGTGCCCACACGACACCCTGCGATTTCCGCAGCCTCCGCGTAGGAGTAACCCAGCACCTGCGTCAGAATGAGTGCCTCGCGGCGTTCCTCCGGCAGCTGCTCCAGTAGCACGCGGGCGTCAGCGAGCTCTGACCACGACTCGCCGGTTGTGAACTGCTCGGCAGCGTTTTCCACTTCCATCGCAGACTTCTTCGGGCGTGCCGAATCATGGCGGACCGAATCCACCCACACGCGCCGGGCCAGCGACAACAGCCACGTGCGGGCAGAAGAACGCGCCGCAAAGCGGGGAAGTGCCCCCATCACGCGCAGGTACGTCTCCTGCGTTAAATCATCCGCGGCATCAACGCCGCCTAGATGTGCGACCAGACGCCACACGTCCTTCTGGGTCAGCCGCACGAACTCCGTCAGCGCAGCCTGATCACCGCGGCCGGCCTTCAGCGCCAGCTGCGTGATGTATTCGTCATTAGAGACGAGGCGTGCGGGAGTCATGGACATAGCTTAGCAACTTAAAACCTAAAGATAATTCGCCTGGCTGCACGTGGCCTCACCTGCAAAAGCAGGAGGCGACGCAGCCAGGCGAACTAGGGGCTGAAATGCTAGAAGCGGATGGCGTCGATGGGCTTGACGCGGACGGCAATAGTGGCGGGGATGATGCCCGCCAAGGCACCCACTAATGTTGCGACCAGCACGCCAATCACAGCGGCCGTGACGGGGTAGGCCACGGCACCGGTCTCCAGCGGCAACGCCAGCATCTTATCCAGCGGCAGCTGCTTGACCGTGATGATCGAGGCAATCACGCCAACCACACCCGCCACCGTCGTGGCGACAATCGACTCCAGGAACACAGAGATAAAGATCCTGCCTGCCGACGCGCCCATTGCGCGACGAATACCAATCTCACGAACGCGGTGACCGATGGTGACAATCGAGACCGTGAGCAGCCCCAATGCGCCAAGCGCAATCACAATGCCACCGATAATGCCCAGCGCCGTAGTGATGGTGTTATTCATCTCCTGGGAAATCTGCGTGTCCTTCTCCGACAGGGAGGTATTCACCTTCCAGCTGGGGCCGAGCTCCGCCTGGAAAATGTTGTGCAGCGCCTTCTGGTTCTCCTTTGCGGATTCTTCAGGCGTTGCGACGAGAAGCTGCGGCTCACCCACCTGTCCCTCGTAGCCGGCGTTGAGGAAAGAATCGTAGTGCGTGACGATGCTCGGGGCGTCCCACGAACCCAGGGACTTATACACTCCCACCACGGTGAAAGTGGTGTTGCCGGTTTCCTTCAACCTGAAGGTTGGGTGGTCGGCTAGTGCTGGGTTGCCCAGACCTTCGTAGAACTGGTCGTTGACCACGACGGGGTTCATCAGGCGCTGGCCATCGGCATCTTCCAAGCGGCGTCCCTGCACGATGGTGCGGGCGTAGATATCGAACCAGCCGGGGTCAGCGGCAATCAGCTCGGGAGTACCTGGCGAAAAACACTCGTAATCATCCGGAGCGCAGTCATCCATATTTTGCTCGGGTGTCGCTGGCTGCATGCGAACTCGCGACCACAAGTTGGCATGGGTGGTCTCCACCAGGCGGTGAGTGGCAGTGGAAAAGGCGTCATTGATAGACCCGTCTGGGTTGATGACGCTCAAATCGTCTGGCCCGTTTCCGCCGGTGCCCTCGCCGCCGAAGTCGCCGAAGCTATCGGACATCGTGCCGGCGCTGCCGTCACCGAAGCCGCCGTCGCCGAAGTTACTGCCTTCCTCGGAATCGGAGCTACCCGCTCCGGCCGTCAACGTGACCGTTCCGGCGACACCCGTGCTCTGTGCGGTGACCGCATCCTGAGAGCTGGTGAGAATATTGCCAAGTGCGATAACCGTAGTCATCGCCCACACTGCGGCAGCCACACTGACCAGCGACAGCATGATGCGGCCACGGTTAATGCGCAGCTCATGCCACGCTTCCAGCAGAGCGCCGAGATAAGGCGTTGTTGCATAGAGGAAGGAAGGCCGTGACTTCGATTCTGTTTCTTTATTCGTCGTCATCAGCAGCCTCCTCGGAGCCGTGCATGACGTTGGCAGCAGATAGCAGGACGGAGTCGGCGTGCAACTGACCGTCGCGAAGCTCAAGCACGCGATCGCCGCGCTCGGCGACCTCTAAATCGTGCGTAATCAGAATCAACGCAGCGTTGTTTTCCGCCGCGACTTCTTCGAGCAGATCCATAACGATCTTGCCGGTGTCGACATCGAGCGCACCGGTGGGCTCATCGGCAAGAATGAGTTGCGGTTGGCGCACGAGCGCGCGGGCAATAGCCACACGCTGCTGTTCACCACCGGAAAGCTGGGAAGGCGTGGCCTCTAGGCGATCGCCCAGGCCGACGCGCTCCAGCATCGCGGCGGCGAGCTCGGTGCGATTCCAAAACTTCTCGCCCCGGTCGTACATCAGCGGAACCTCGACGTTTTCCAGCGTGGTGCGGGAGGGGAAGAGGTTGAATTGCTGGAAGACGAATCCCAAATTATCGCCCCGGAGAGCAGCGCGTTTCCTGTCCGACAAAGTGGAAATATCAGTGCCGTCGAACGTGTACGTGCCAGAATCCGGCAAATCGAGCATGCCAATGATGTTCAGCAGCGTTGACTTACCCGAACCTGACTGGCCGACAATGCTGAGGTGCTCGCCGCGAGGCACTTCGAGGTCGATGCCTTTCAAAATAGGCAGCTCCTCGCCGTTGGGGAGCGTCACTGTTCGAGTGACTGCGGTCAAACTAAGCATGGCGCGGGCCTACTTTTCAGAGCCAGCGTCATCGCCGGACTCATCGAAGCCAGTGTCGCTGCCATCGCCAGCGCCGGTGCCGTCGCCGGCGGACTCATCCTTGTAGGACGGCACGTACTCCAAAACCTGCTGGCCTTCCTTCAGGCCGCGCTTGATCTCAATGAAAGTGCCATCGTTGGCGCCGAGCTCAACCTTGATTTTGGTGGGCTTGCCGCCATCCTTAGCCGGAGCGTAGACGACACCTTCGCGGAAGCGTCCCTCCACCGCGGTCACCGGCAGTGCCGGGACCTCCGAGGTGGTGCCGCTGCCAAGAATCAGCGTGGCAGGAACACCTTCGTAGACGGTCTGATCTGCGGGAATGTCACAGCGCAGCTGTGGGCCGCCCGAGGAATTTCCAGCAGCGGCGGCGCCCATGCCAGTGCCGTCTCCGGCACCAGCGCCAGCGCCTTGCGAGCCCGCGCCACTTCCCGTGACCGTCTTCACCGAATCACACAAAAATGGTGCCGGGCCATCGGTGATAGCGAGGCGGCCATTGTTAATCGAGTCTCCCAGCGTGTACAGCTGGCTCGGCTTAATAGGTGCTACGGCGTGGAAGCTATTCGGCGAAATGGTGCCAATTTCCTGGCCAATCTCGACCGTCTGGCCAATGACGATATCCCACTGCACAGTGCCAGAAGCCTTAGCGGTGATGTTGCCCCAGGTCACGGTAGTTTCGGGCGCAGTGGCTGCGGCGCTTTCATCATCGGAATCCGCGCTGCCGGAGGTGCTGGCATTCTCGGACACCGAGGTCTTCTTCACCTGGAGCAGGTTTTGGCCCTCTACGGCGTTGCCACCGCTGTTGACAAAGGCGTCAGTGATTTCACCAGACGCGTTGGCGCGGATCACGGTGGGCTCGTCCGGGACGATGGTGGCAGACAGCTTCTGCGTGTTATTGATCCGCTGAGGGGATAGCTCCGTGGTGGGTTGGGAGAAATCACCGGTTGCTTGCGCATAGTCCTCGTCGTTAGCGGGGAAGAATGCGATCTTGAGAAGCGCAATGGTCGCCAGCAGCGCCAGCGTGTACTTGAAGATTGTGAGCGCTTTTGCGCCCCTCCCTTGTTTTTTCATGTCTGCAGAAGTATCCGATCAGAATCCAAATTGACAGCGTGGTACGCGAGAAATCCTACCCTCAACGCCTGTGTGCAGTGGTAGTGCTGGCTATACCTTTTATTCACTGCTGATAGGTATGGCTTGAAAGCGCAGTAAGTGCTTTTCGACGGTCATTGTGTGTGGTTTTCCTTGGGGAAATCTGTCCTTTTTGGTGTCGAGTGTTTGTCGCCGATACAGCGAACCTAATCGGACTAATAATTAAGTCCACATATCAATCACGGTCGACTAATAGGCAGAATATGAAACTTCGTGTAGGGTGGAAAACGTCAGGGCATGTTGTGACTGTTATCTAGCCCTTGTCTTTAGGAGGAAACGCCCCCATGTCGAATCTCTATGAAGGCTCCAATGGTCCGACCACTCGTCTCAACGGTGCGCCGGTTCCTACAGAGCAGCACTCGCAAACCAATGGCCTACAGGGAGGTATTAACCTCCACGACGTCCACCTGCTGGAAAAACTCGCGCACTTCAACCGTGAGCGCATTCCGGAGCGCGTTGTTCACGCTAAGGGCGCAGGTGCTTTCGGTGAGCTGACCGTCACCGAGGATGTCTCCAAGTACACCAAGGCTGCCGTCTTCCAGCCGAACACTGTCACTCCGATGCTGGCGCGATTCTCCACTGTCGCTGGTGAGCAGGGCTCCCCGGATGGTTGGCGTGACGTGCGTGGCTTTTCGCTGAAGTTCTATACCGAAGAGGGCAACCTCGACATCGTGGGCAACAACACTCCAGTGTTCTTCATCCGCGATGGCATTAAGTTCCCGGACTTCATTCACTCTCAAAAGCGTCTGCCGGACACGGGCCTGCGCGATGCCAATATGCAGTGGGATTTCTGGACTGCCTCTCCGGAGTCCGCTCACCAGGTCACCTACTTGATGGGTGACCGTGGTATTCCGAAGGACTTCCGTCATATGGACGGCTTCGGTTCCCACACCTACCAGTGGATTAACGCTGAAGGGGAGCGTTTCTGGGTTAAGTACCACTTTAAGACTCGCCAGGGCTGGGACTTCCTGACGGATGATGAGGCCGCTGAGCTGGTAGGCGAAAACACCGACCACGCTCGCCAGGATCTCTTCGAGGCGATTGAGCGCGGCGACTACCCAACCTGGGACGTCAAGGTGCAGATCATGCCTTACGACGAGGCCGCCAGCTACAAGGTGAACCCGTTTGACCTGACCAAGACCTGGTCGCAGAAGGACTACCCTCTGATTCCGGTCGGTCACTTCACCCTGAACCGCAATCCGGGCAACTTCTTTGCCGAGATTGAGCAGGCCGCATTCGCGCCGTCGAATACCGTGCCGGGTGTTGGCTTCTCCCCGGATAAGATGCTGCTGGCTCGTGTGTTCTCCTACGCTGATGCGCACCGTTACCGTCTTGGTGTCAACCATGACCAGCTGCCGGTGAACCAGCCGCGCTGCCCAGTGAATTCTTTCTCGCAGGATGGCTACGGCACCTACCACTACGCTGACCCGAACCTGCCGGTTCATGGCTCCAACGCCGCCGCTCGCGGTCCGGAGGCCGATACTGCGGCTGCAGCTAAGGCTGCTGGCTGCCCAGTGCATTCCGGTCACGCTGGCCAGGTCGATGCTGGTGCCTTTGGCCAGTGGGAGAGCGTTGGTGAAGAGTTCTACGCTGGCGCATACGTGCAGCACCCTGAGGATGATGACTTCTCGCAGGCAGGCGACCTTGTTCGCAACGTGATGGACGATGCCGAGCGCGATCGCTTGGCAGACAACATCGTCGGTGCCATGCAGGGCGTTTCCCCAGAGGTGGAGCAGCGTGTCTACCAGTACTGGACCAACGTTGATTCCTGGCTCGGTGCTGAGGTGGAAAAGCGCTTCAAGGCAACGAAGTAAGGCAGCCACGTGGGGCTGTGCAGTAAAACCGCAGAGTAGAGCTGCACAGCCACGCGGTAGATCAAAGTAAATAGAAAAGCGTTAGCCCTGCAGGTCGTTTGACCATCTGCAGGGCTAACGCTTATTTAAAAATTCTGTCTGTGCATGACAGCCACGGGCTTGGTGGTTGCCTGCACGCCGACCCGGTTTGGGGCGGCTAAGGAACAACCCTAAGTGTGAGCTGTTTTAGACCCCGATGCCCGGCAGGCTCGGGGAGCCGTTGAAGAACGACTTCGGAGCAGCTGCAGCCTCGTCAGCCTCTTCGGCGGACTCGGACACCTCTCGACCCTGTTCGGCAGCGTCGGAGACACTGTCAGCCTCAACGCCGGAGACGTGGGTGGAGTTGTCATTGTGGGTGGACTGATCGTTCGTGATGTTGATGTCCATGAAGTCGCGGCCGAACGGAGCGTTCCAGTCACCGGTTTCCAGGAGGGTCAGATCACCATCGATGGTCGGGTTAATCTCGAAGGTGACGTTGACGGTCGGGCCGGAAGGCATTGCTTCCAGAACCTCAACGATAGGAGTGACGTCCATTTTTGGTGTTCCTTTTAGACAGTAACGAAATGAAAAATATCGGTTTTAACTGAACAATAAACCGCAGTCTTTTTTAGAGACTGGCGGTTTATTGTGTCAAGGATTGGCGGAGCTATTGTCCTGCCATGAAGCCCGGGAGCTTATTCGGCGCCAACGCCAGTGATGCTCGGGTTCAGGAAGTCGAAGTCCTTGTGCTGGTCGACGTGGGTCTCCGGGTTCAGGAAGTCGGAAACGGTGACGTCGTTGGAGTCGTGGGTGGAGTAGTCGTCGTTGGAGGTGATGTCCAGGAAGTCGTTACCGAACGGCAGGTTCAGGTCGCCACCAACGTTTGCGAAGTTGATGTCGTTGCCAGCCAGCTGCTCGAAAGCCGGCAGCGGGCTCTCGACGGTGACGGCCGGAAGGGCTTCGAGGATGGTTGCGATATCTTCTGCAGAGCAGGACATGAGAAAATCCTTAGGTTCTCGGGGGTAAAGATTTTGAGTCGCTCTTGGCGAACTCACAGAAATTAAGTTAACCGATGGGGCAAGGGGCTGCAATGAAAAAATAAGTGCCTCGGTCCGCTTCCGGTCGGTTGTGTCCCCTGAAGCTCGCTCAAATTCGTCTAAAAATATTGGAAAGAGGGCGGTTTTGAGTCGATCGGGACGACCCCGGCCTCTGCCTGAATATCGGATGACAAAAGTGTTGTTTTCCTAATATTTACCGGGATTGCATTGATTGTTTTGTTCTTGGTGTCACAAAGGTGCAGGCAAACGGCGAATTCAACAAAAATGATAACCAAGGGTTCCCTAACTAAGGGAAACCAAAGTTTAGTTAACGGAAAAAACTGCCACTCAATTTAGGGGCATAAACGGGATTAACGAGCGACCCATATCCCATGAGAGGTACATCACATTGCGGGAGGCCAAAAGTGTGGGGAAACATACCCCCTTTTGGGTAGGGTGGGTGGCCCAAAGGGGGTCTTGGAGAGCACTGAGAGGCTGCTCTGAAACCCGCCGGAAGCGGCGTATGCGGGACGCTTCCCGTGCCGCTAGCTACCGCTCCGGCACGTAGTCCTCCGCGGAGCCATCACGGGCACCCAGCACCGCGCGTCCAAGTACCTCGGAGGCGACAGTAGCGACGACCAGGACAGCAACAATGGCCAGAATGGCGGTGAGGGTTTTTCCCCACGTCAGATCGCCCTGGTCGGCCTCTAGGAC
>QWCB01000965.1_pt1 | contig 58155 bp, 60 predicted proteins | sample 1972511 | NCBI WGS metagenome assembly QWCB01 (sample SAMN09866719, study PRJNA288562) | Human gut metagenome isolate term5_stool, whole genome shotgun sequencing... | isolation source: gut | host: Homo sapiens | place: USA: California | reverse complement strand
TACGATCGGCAAGGAAAATGCCTGCCATAAATGCCAAAATAGGCCATAAATGCGATAGTGCGAGAGAAAACTCCCCTTGTGCCGCATGAACACCCACTAACAGCATGTTTCCTGTCTGCGCATTGGAAAAGACATTTCCTCGAAACAGATACGAATGCGCATCCATTGCACCACCTGCAAGCGCAAGCAATACCCCCGTGCGAATCGATTCCGACATCCGGATTTCCCGCATCGATTTCAACGCCGTCTCCTACGCTTTTTCCCGTAAGGCGATCAATCTGGTGGAAAAGGCACCCATACGCCCTGATTTGGCAAGTGCCTCCATCAGCGACAATATCAACAGCGCATAAACCGGCGCGCTAAGCCCCTGTTTCACCAACGCACGGAAGAAATTTGCCTTGGCTGCCGCTTCGCCGATAAAAATAGACATAAAGAGCGAAACCAAAAACACGGATGTCAGCAATTGTCCGACTGCAACGCCCAGTAGAACACGCCAAAAGGTGAATTTTTTCTTTCCGCCCACTAATTCGGTCACCAATACCGGAATTGCTCCCGTCAGCGCAGAAGTCAGCGTAAAAGCAATATTAAAGCCATACGAGGACGGGCGCACCAAAAACGCTACTAAATCGGTCACGCCACCAATCAAAAAGCCGCCGACAGGGCCAAAAAGATAGCCGGAAAGGATAATCGGCAAGCCACCGAAGCTCACAAAACCGACACGCATGGAGTTAACCACCACACCTATTGCGATGAAGATTGCCATTTGTGCAATGCGCTTCGGTGTAAAATACTGTGCCGGAGAAAGACGCTCCGCCGTTTCCTTCTTTTCCTTCTGGGGCTGCATCTTGCTTCGTCTCTCTAGCGCTTCGCCCAACATCCCTGCTAAAAAGCCCAAAGCGATGCCGCCCAGAACGAGCACCCACCAATAATGACCGATAAACGCCGTAAACTGTTCATTATTCGCTGTCCACGTTGCCATTTTCTTTGGCTTAAACGTCGGGATCTCCTGCCAAAACCGACGAATGAGAAGACCGAGAGCAATAATTACGCCTCCGGTCGATGCGCCGATCAGGCGGTTGGACAGCATTCCGCATAACGCCACGCCAAAATACGCCGCAATAAGGCCCGTGTACACTACCGGCTCACCAACCATGCGAATCGCCAGCATGGATAATCCCGCGGTGAGCAACACAACAAACCAATTTTTCTTCACGATATTTTTCTCTCCTTACTGTTTTGCGCCATCCATATTCTGATCTTTATAGCCTTCGCGAATGACGTGATACTCGCCCGTCTCGACGTTGAGGTCATAAATATCAAAATTGTTGCGCATGTCGATTCCTTCTTCGCGTGTTGCCAAGTTAATGGATCGCGAACCTTCCGGACCGGATTGCACACGATGAAATACGTAGGTCGGCCAAATCAAAATGCCGCCGCCATCCAACACACGCTTACCATTATGCTCTATATAATCCGGCGTGACGATAAAATCTTCCACTTTTCCATGTTCCGGCGTGTACAACTCCACATGACGCTCGCCGAACAGAACAAAAAGATTATCCCACTGCGCCGGATGCATGTACCACGGACGCTTAACATCGCCAACCGATCCTGGACTGATGGCAGGTCCCGTATGAATCACGCGATCTAAACCGTCCACGCGAGGAATCAGTTTTGTCGGCAACACATCAAACACGACGTTTGGCGTATGCCGAAAGTCCTTTAAGGCAATAATGGTATACAGCTTGGGAACTTGTTCAACAATATAGTCTTCCGCTTTCATGGTCTTTCCTTTCTTTGTTATCGGAAAACGGTTATCCGAAAAAGGCAGCGTTGTGTATCCGATAACACGTCACGGTGTATTGTCCGAAAAGAGACGGCTCTTCGTTTTTCCAATGAACACCGCGCAAAAGCGTGATCTTCCTAAAACGCCCTCTCGATACAACACTCGGTTCGCCCCTTTTGTACCCCGACAAAGAAAACGGAATCGCGTCAAAAGCTATTTTTGATCAGCTTCCTTGCATAATTTTGCCACCCGTCCGGAAAGCATCAGCAAAGCAAGCAAGTTGGGAAAGACCATCACGGCGTTAAAGAGATCCGCCATGTTCCAAACCAGTTCCACTTTAAGGGTTGCTCCCAGGACAATCATCAGTACCACAAGCACGGCAAAAGGTTTTACCGCCTTCTTGCCGAACAGGTAGAGCATATTTTGTTTGGCAAAGAAGAACCAGCTGATGATGGTGGAAAAGGCGAAAAACAAAAGCGCAATCGCGATAAATGCCGCACCCAGATTCTTGCCAAACGCCATGCCCACCGCACGCTGCACAACCGGTGTGCCCGTTATACCAGAGCGAACCATTTCGCCAAGCTCGCCAGAAGAGAGCACGATGAGCGCTGTCATGGTGAGTACAACGAAGGTATCAAAGAAAACGCCGATCATCGCTACTTCGCCTTGCTGCTGCGGTTTGTCCACTTTCGCCATCGCATGAGCGTGCGGGGTAGAACCCATTCCGGCTTCATTGGAAAACAATCCGCGCGCTACACCATACCGCATGGCCTGACGAACGGTGATGCCGATTCCCGCGCCAAGAACTGCCTGTGGTTGAAATGCGCCGACAAAGATCGAGGTAATCGCCGGAAGCAGATTGGCACGATTAATAAATAGGCAAACCACACCGCCGAAGAGATACAAAAACGCCATCACCGGAACAATTTTTTCGGTGACCTGCGCAATGCGCGAAATGCCGCCGATAAAGATAAAGCCAGCAATCACAGCGACACCTGCGCCGACCACAAGACGGTTCCAGCCAAACGCCGAATAAAAGGCATCGCTGATGGAATTGGATTGCACCATATTCCCCATCAAGCCCAGAGCAAGAATGATTGATACAGAGAAGAAGGCGGCCAAAAAACGACCGAACTTTCCGTGAAAGGCTTCCTGTATATAATAAACCGGACCGCCAATGACCTGTCCGTCCTCGTCTTTTTTGCGTGTAATCTGTGCCATAATCGCTTCGGCATAAATGGTTGCCATCCCGAAAAAGGCCGCCAACCACATCCAGAAAATCGCGCCCGGGCCGCCGGAAATCAGTGCCGATGCACATCCTGCGATATTGCCCGTGCCGACCTGCGCGGCTATCGCGGTTGCCAACGCTTGAAAGGAACTCATGCCTTCCTTCTCGGCTTTATCCCCAAACAGGGTCAATGTGCCGAACACACGATGCCAAGCATGACCAAATCGTCGCACCTGCACAAAACGAGTCCGCACGGAAAAGAGAACACCACTGCCGACCAGGAGAATCATGAGGACAAACCAGATTTTATCCGAAAGCAGGGTTACTATCGTGTTTAATGCCGTCATTCTTCTTCCTCCTTTGCCCAATTCATCGCCAGCCGCACAGCGCGGTGCCATCCGCGCTGCTTTTTCTCTCGTATCTCTTCTGCCATCGACGGAAGATATTGTTTTGCATCTGCCTGAAGCGCACGCAAGGCATCCAAGTCCTTCCAGAATCCCACGGCTAAGCCAGCAAGAAATGCAGCCCCTTTCGCTGTCGTTTCAATGGACTTCGGACGAATCACCGGTGTGCGTATCATATCCGCCTGAAACTGCATTAAGAAGTTGTTTTCGGTCGCACCGCCGTCCACACGCAAAGCGGAGAGAGATAATCCTGCGTCTTCCTGCATCGCTTCAAGAACGTCCAACGACTGATACGCCATCGATTCCAACGTTGCCCGCACCAGGTGATTTCGGTTGACACCACGCGTAAGTCCCACAATCGTACCACGTGCGTACGGATCCCAGAACGGTGCGCCCAGACCGGTAAAAGCAGGCACTACATAGCACCCGTTCGTATCCGGCACGGCAAGCGCCAACTCTTCCGACTGCGGCGCACTCTCAATCACACGCAACTCATCGCGCAGCCACTGTACCGCTGCCCCTGCCACAAAGATAGACCCCTCCAGCGCATAGCAGACCGTATTCTCGCGCTTCCACGCAACCGTCGTTACCAGACCATGATGGGACATTACCGGCTTTTCACCGGTATTCATCAGCATAAAGCAGCCTGTTCCATAAGTATTCTTCACGTCGCCTGCCGAAAAGCACGTTTGTCCGAACAACGCTGCCTGCTGGTCGCCTGCAACGCCGGCAATGGGGATCGGCGTCCCAAAAAAGGAACGGTCACTTTCTCCGTACACTTCGCTGGACGCACAGACCTTCGGAAGCATCGCCTTCGGTACATGGAAAAGTTCCAATAGCTCGTCATCCCAATCCATCGTATGAATATTAAACAGCATGGTTCGTGAGGCATTGGAAACATCCGTCACATGGCAACGTCCCTTCGTCAGCTTCCAGATAAGCCAACTGTCCACTGTTCCGAAAAGCAAATCGCCCTGTTCCGCTTTCTCCCGCGCTCCCTCCACATGGTCAAGAATCCAACGGATTTTCGAGGCGGAAAAATACGCATCCAGTTCCAGTCCCGTCTTTTGGCGGATGTGCTCGGTATATCCCTCTTCGCGCAACCGGTCGCATAAATCAGCGGTTCGCCGACATTGCCAAACAATGGCGTGCATGACCGGCTCCCCCGTCTGTTTATCCCAGACAATGGTCGTTTCACGCTGATTGGTAATCCCGATGGCAGAGATTTCCTCTGCCGATACGCTTACTCGCTGCATGGCTTCAATTGCCACCGCAATTTGCGTCGCCCATATTTCGGCAGCATTATGTTCCACCCATCCCGGATGCGGATAGTATTGTTTAATTTCTTTCTGCGCAACGGAGACTATATTTCCGTCACGATCAAAGAGTAAACAGCGCTGGCTTGTTGTTCCGGCATCAAACGCTAAAATATACTTTTTCACGTATTCCTCCGTTCGTTATCATTCTTCACTTTCCTGAATGTTTATTCTATTATCTCCCATTGTCCGCCGTTTGACTATACAAGATGCACATAAATTAGTTCGCATTAAATCGATTCTGCCGAGGCGGTGAAAAGAGCGGTTTTTCGACGAGGATGGTCGAGGATAGACGAGGATAGATGGTTGCAACGAAAACGCGGATGACAGCGAGAATCGTTTTTCCTTCGGAGGCAATTGGTTGTCGAGATTCGGTTTTCATGGAACAGAAGGAGAGCAGCAAGAATCGTTTTTCCTTCGGATTTTCCATCAAAATGCCGTTTCTATCGGTAAAACCACTACCATCATGGGTAAAGAATAGAAGGAAAAAGAAAGGAGAACCCTATGCATACCATTAACATGACCAATGGTCCTCAAAATGTTGTTCGTATGATTCTCGGATGTATGCGAATGTCGGATCTTTCCGTACAGGAAGCAGCAACGATGATACAAACAGCGGTTGATCTGGGCATCAACTATTTCGACAATGCCACCTGCTATACCCAAGGCGTTGCCGAAACACGCTTTGGCGATGCCTTAAAGGCTTCCGGAATCCATCAAGAAGACCTTCTCATTCAAACCAAATGCGGTCTTTGCTTTGAGCGCAACGAATTCGACTGGACGAAGAAAAATATATTGGAGAGTGTGGACGATAGTCTTCGCCGAATGCAGCTTGACTATCTAGATGTGCTTCTCCTTCATCGTCCGGATGTGCTTTACGATCCGCAAGAGGTTGCCGAAGCCTTTGATCTTCTTGACGAATCCGGAAAGGTGCGTCATTTCGGTGTCAGCAACGTTCCTCCCATGATGTTAGAAGTGCTGCGCAAGTATGTCCGCCAGCCCCTGATTATTAACCAGTTGCAACTCTCGCTGGAACAATCCCAGCTCATTGATCAATCGCTTTATCTAAATAATCTTTCCACAGATCGTTCCACAGATCGCGACAATGGGCTTTTGGACTACTGCCGTTTGCATGAGATTACCATTCAGGCGTGGTCGCCTCTGCAATACGGCATGATTGACGGATGCTTCTTAGATCATCCCGATTATCCGGAGCTGAACGCCGAACTCGCCCGCTTGGCAGAAAAATATGAGGTGACGAAGGCTGCCATTGCTTTAGCTTGGATTCTCCGCCATCCGGCAAATATGCAAGTCATCGTGGGAACCATGAATCCCGAACACCTGAAAGAATCGGCGGAAGCCATGAATATTCGTCTCACGCATCACGAGTGGTATGAGTTGTATTTAGCTGCAGGAAAATATCTCCCCTAATGGGACGGATGCCATGAATATTCACCTAACGCGCCACGCAAAGTTTGAATTGTATTTCGCTGGGAGGAATATCTCCTATGATTAGGTGAAAGCTACGATCATTCGCCTTATGCCGTGCGTGACACGAATTGTATTCGCTGCGAGAAATATCTCCCATATGGAAAAGCGCCGCCAACAACGTTTTGGCGACGCTTTTTTTCGGATCGATAGAGGTGGAAGCGGACTAAGCTTGGGATAAGGTTGTTTTGAAGATTGGCTATGGATAAAGAGGGTTGAGTGACCCTGGCAGAGGCGATTTTTTCCTTTACCAGGGGTTCAATGCGATTTTTGACCCTGGCAAAATGCTGTTTTTGCTATTTGCCAGGGGCGGTATGAGGATGCACGACCCTGGCAAAAGCGGTTTTTTGCGTTCTGCCAGGGTCTCAATGCGTTTTTTGACCCTGGCTAACATCCGTTTTTGCTATTTGCCAGGGGTGATTCGAGGGTATACGACCCTGGCAAAGGCGGTTTTTTTCATTTTGCCAGGGGTGATATGAGGTTGCTCGACCCTGGCAAAAACGGTTTTTTGCGTTCTGCCAGGGTCGATTCGGAGTTGAGTGACCCTGGCAAAAGCGTTTTTTCGCGTTCTGCCAGGGGCGGTATTGGAGTGGAGACCCTGGCAAAAGCAGTTTTTTCCATTTTGCCAAGGGCTGAAAGCGGAAAGCGACCCTGGCTAACTTCCATTTTTGCTATTTGCCAGGGGCGGTATGAGGGTGCACGACCCTGGCAAAGACAGTTTTTTCCATTTTGCCAGGGGTTCGATGCGTTTTTTTGACCCTGGCAAAGACAATTTTTTTCATTTTACCAGGGTCAAAAAGTAGAAAACAGCTCCAGTTAATGCATGCTTCTGTACTATGCCAGGGTTATACACACATAACAAGTAATAACCGCGCCGCCAATGCCATTCCTAGCGGCGCTCCGCCTCAACTGCGCCGCAATGCCATTCCCAGCGGCGCTCCGCTTTCTGGTGCGTCAAACGTCACTTAAAACATCGCTATCGGCTTTACCATTTCGCGACAACGCCCTATTCCTGCGCCCGTCGTCTCCTCTACGAATTAAGATTGCTGAAAAAAGGAGACAGCAAGAGGAGAAAGAGAACCGGAAAAGGGCACAAAAATGGGGCGACAACTTACATACGCGCCGTAAAAGATTCTCCGCACTTAGGGCAATGAATCCGAATCTTGCCAACCGTTTTCGGGATGCGCACCGTCTGATGACAATGCGGACAGGTAAAATAACGGTGCGTCTTGCGGTCTTGCCAGCGGCGCTTGTTTAGGCGCAGCCAAGAACGCAGTTTCTCTGTGCGGCGAAGAAACGCTTCATTTTCACGCTGTCTGGCGTATACATTGCGCGAAAACACACGAAACAAGCTATAGCCCAGAAAAAGCAGTGCGAAATAGAGCAGAGCACGGCGAGGAATAAACCATTGCAGAATAAATAAGCCCAAGCCAATAAAATATACGACACGCGACAGAGCATCATAGCAATTTCGTCCGACCATGGACTGCTGAAGACGAGTGCGAAAACGTCTCATAAAGTCTTTCATTTGTACCTCTTCTATACTTCTTTTCCTTTTTTTGCCTGAAGGACGCAAAACATCGTCCAAACTATGCCGACACCCAACAGAATATGACCGATTCCTGCCATGCCAGAGAGCATGGCATCCGGAAAGAGGACGTTTCCTTCGCTGGTTATCGTATAAATGCCACGTATCATAAACGCTGCCACTGTCCACGTTAAACCGGTACGGTAGAGAGCAAGCGGATGTCTAAACGTATCCAAATAGCTTTCTGTCTGCAGCGATATAAAAAGCAGGAGGAAAAAACAGAAAACCCAAAACAAGCAAATGGACGTGAACCACACGCAAGGTAGTACGAGCCGTCAATCCGAACGCTTTGGTGAACTCACGGTAAAATACCCCACCGCAAAGACCAAGCACTAAAAACGTAATCGCTTGCTTGAGCAGTGCCAACGGTTTGTTTGACGAAACAAAATGGCGGTATCCCACGCGTACCAAAAGCACGTAGGCAATGGTTTTGGGAATCATCAGAAGCCCTAAAAGGGGTACGAAACGCACTCCGATGACCACGGGAATATAAAATAGGAAACTCGCTGCAATGAGCAAGGAAGTATGCTCCAATCCAGGCTTATTTTTAGCTTTTGCCGTCCAAAGCACCAGCGCCAAGCCAAGAAGTACGAAGGGAACATTGCGCAGCAAACCGAATACATAATTTCCTTCCGTTCCCCATCCATTTTGCGGTAAAAGAACAAGAAGGAGGCGAAGCACGACGAAGACGTAAACAAGGCGTGTCTTTCGTTTGTCCCGATCGCCGCTCACGCTCTGATAATAACGATAAAAAAGAAGATAAAAGAGCGTCATGGTGATCCCGGTGACAAATTCTCCCCAAGAAAGCAAAGCAAGATAGCGGCTGAATCCATTTGGCGATAGATGGCTCATCACGCGCGGAATGAGGTGGAAACCATCCCCCAGGCCAAGAAGTACTGCCATGAGTCCAAACGATTTAGCGTCTTTTTCATCTTCCATTAATAGACGAAGTCCCATACCAAGGACAATGCCTAAATACGCAATGTCAAAAAACGGTTCCATCAAATGCATCATTTACTCCTCCTTTCAACCAACCCAAACAACGACGATAGTGCGAAAGAAATTCCTCTCGACTCCATGCTTCGGCAAACAAGCGCCGAATCAAGTGATGGACAACCGCGCGCAGATAATCCACCTTTTCCGGATCCAACCAGGATTCCATCGCTTCAGAATAGCCCTGCTGCTGTTCCCGATAACACCGCCATTCACGCTCCAGAGCAGCGTTCATAAAGAGGTAGCGCTGCCGATACAAACCATATTGATTGGGATCATACAAAAGATTCGCCACCGCATCGCCAAAGGCATCCAATGCGGCATAAAGATCCCCGTCTTTCTTTTCCATCAACTTGGCAAAAAGAGCGTGTACCTCCGTTAACTCCTGATGGAGTACGTAGAAATAGCATTCATGAAGCGAAGAAAAATACTGATAAAAGCTCCCTCGCGGAAGATGCAGACGCTCCACGATCCGCTTCACCGTGACTTCTTCCAGCGGACGAGACTCAAATTCATCGACGAGAACCCGATAAATTGCCTCGCGCTTGTCTTCTCGCAAACGAAAAAACGTTCCTGTCGGCATAATCTCCCCTTTTTCTTTCCTAAATATATTGTTTCTCTACGGCTCGCCAATTCTTGCGTCGCACTACACATTCGGTGTAAATGTCGGAATGGTGAGTCGAAAACACAAATGACGCTATGTCATTTATGACATAGCGCCATTTTACGGTCAGAGATATGGGTTGTCAAGGGATGGGAGTAGGCTATTCATTCCCCCATTACAACAATCTTAATTTTGCGACGACGGGGACGTGTAATGTCAAAGTCAACAAAATAAACATAGCCGGTCTTTCCCGCCCAGAGTGCGCCGTCTTCCACGGCGAAGGTTTCACTTGCACCGAGCAACGTTGCCTTCAGGTGCGCATCACCGTTCCATAACGCTTTACGATCCCCGTTCGGAAGATAGGAGGCCGCATTCGGCCAGGAAGCCACCGCCGCGTAATGCTCTTCTCCGGGATAATGATAGGTTGAAGCATCTGTATGGCGAGGAAAGAGCTTTTGCAATCCGTTTTCCAAATCCACCTGCAACGATTCCATGCCGGACTCCTCAATATCATGTACAAATTCTTCATAGAACACACTGCACGTCGTATGAATCGTGACCACGGTACAGGTTCCGTTTTGAATACCGCTGTTTTGGACAGCGTCTCGTACTTCCTCTGTAATATTGGCAAAGGTCGGCTGACCGCCCGTCGATTCGACCTCAATGGTCTTCATAAATACGGTCATTGCTGCGCCTCTTTTCGTGCACGCTCCACCGCATCCAGCATTTGTGCCAACATTTCCTTGGGATTTTCCGCTTTTACAATGCCGCTGGTGCAGCCGGTACCATCCGCTCCCATACGAATGACCTGATACACATCATCCGCATTGGAAATACCGGCGGCCTGCATAATAAGAACATGCTCATTGACCGCTTTAATTTGTTCGTTGGTCGTATGCACATAAGATGCGTCGCTCGTTTGACCCGTGCCGATCAATTCCGTCGGCTCACAAAGAACGATGTCCGGATTAAGCAAGGCTACTGCGCCGGCTTCTTCTATGGAGTTAGCGCATACAATGGTGATCAGTCCCAAGTCTTTTGCACGATGAATGGCGCGAACCAGTTGATCAATGGTCAACGGATTTTCGGCATGATTCAAAAACGTTGCCTGTGCTCCGGCTTCTACAAGGGATTGCGGCAGAACCTTGCCCATTCCGCGACCTTTTTCGATGCCATCCATGTGCTGGGCACAAATCACGATATGGGAGGTATTTTCCTTTAAAGCGCGCAGATCCGCAAAAGGAGCCGTAACCATCACGGTAAAATCGACCTTAGCGGCTAAGCGATCTGCTTCCATGGCCAAGTCCAACATTTCCTTGCCCGTCAGATACGATTTCGGGTTAAAGATGAAAAAAGGTGTCTTCAACTGCGTCTTTTTCATTTTCTCCTCCTCATGCGGTGTGAAACACATCGTAATACTTAGCAAGTATCGCCTCCACTGCGGCGCGAACTTTGTCTTTTCCGTCGAAATAATCGGCAAAGCCGCCCTCGTTCAAGGCCTTCTTGGCCGCCACGACAAAGTCGGTGTAGATGTTGATCTTTGCAATGCCATTGAGCGCACACTGCTCCAGATTATCATACCCCGACGAGGATCCGCCATGAAGGACAAGCGGAATATCCGTCACTTCCGCAATCTCTTTCAAGCGTTCAATATGAATGTGCGGTTCGCCATGATAAAGGCCATGCGAGGTGCCGATGGAAATAGCCAAGCTATCTACTTGCGTTTGTTCCACAAAGGCAACCACATCTTTGGCTTCCGTATAAATGGAATCCGTGATTTCCTTGGCCTCTCCTATCTCGTTGGATCCGACATGGCCTAATTCCGCCTCTACTGTTACACCGCGTGCATGCGCCTCTTCTACGATGGCTTTCGTTTTGGCGACGTTCTCCTCGAACGTCTTTTGCGAAGCATCAATCATGACCGAGGTAAAGCCGAGATCCATGGCACGGAAAATAATATCTTGATTGATGCCGTGATCCAGATGCAACACCACCGGCACGGAAGCACGATTCGCAAAATAGCGGCCCATTTCCGACGCTTCTTCCAAAGACAAATACGGAATATGAGACTCGGCAAATGAAAGAATCAGCGGCAAGTTCTTTTTCTCCGCACAGGTAACATACGTTTCCGCGGTGAGCCAATCCACAAAATTGGTGGACGGCACCGCATAATGCTCACGTCTTGCTTTGCACAACATTTCCTTTGCATTGACTAACATAGATTTTCCTTTCCAACAAGCGTTCTAAGGTCTGTTATTCTCCCATCACCGTAATAATGCACTTTCTTGTGCGTGCGCGACAGGTGTCCCAATCAACAAAATAGATATAGCCCCATTTTCCCGTTTGCACTTCTCCGTCGATGACGGCGAACGTTTCGCTCGCACCGATAAGCGTCGATTTTAAGTGGGCATCGGCATTCAATAAATACGAAAGATCCTCTTTTACATCGCCATCGTTGTCTACGCCGAATTTTTGGTGCAGTGGACCCGGATAGCGATAGCCGAAATTTTCCGATTCCTGTTTCGGAAAAAGTTTCTTAAGCCCGTGATTTAAATCTATCTGCAAGAACTCATCACCGGTAAAATCATAGTCATGGACCATTTCTTCAAAAAACACCGAACACGTCGTATGCGGTGTTTGTACGTTCACCAAACCATTCTTTATGCCGCTCTTTGCCACCGCTTGAAGCACATCTTCCCGAATGTTAAAAAAATCCGCCTTTCGATCCGATGTTTCCAGTGTCAATACGGTATGTTGAATCATGACCAATCCCCTTCTAAAAATTTACCGTCTCGGAAAATCAAATGATCATCCAGATAGACTTCGGCTTCCGTACGCGTGTCTTTTACGATGTCCCAGTGGATTGGTGAAGAATACGAACCGTCGTAGGGACGTCCTAAAGCCAAATGCATCGTTCCCGCCATCTTCTCGTCAATTAAAATGTCCGTCGTCGGAAAGGTGACAAACGGATTGGTTCCAAAGGCGATTTCCCCCACACGATCCGCATTTTCGTTCCCATGAATAATCATCTTGACAAAATCCAGGTTGGTAGCCGCTTGAATATCCACCACATGTCCGTCTTGAAAGGTTAGATCCAAGTCGTGGATGACACGTCCGCCTAATGTTGCGGGGAATTCAAAGCGAATGTGTCCTTGTACGGAATCCCAAACCGGAGTAACGAAGGTTTCGCCGTCCGGAATGTTTTGCGTGTTGTCCATGACGGTCCAAGGACCTTGAAAAGAAAAGGACAGATTCGTATCTCGTGCACAAATGCGCATTCGCTTTCCACGCTCAAGACGGTCGGCAATGCGCTGGTTTTCCTGCACATAGAGGGGCCAATCCAGCGTCGAAGCGGAAAAGAACATATCCATCATTTTTTCTTCACTAACACCCGCCTGTTGTGCAAAGGCAGCATTCGGTACACGCACAAGTGCCCATCTTGTTTTTTGCCAACGCAGGGTGGAAATCTTCCCCATCGCCTTTTGGTAGGTGGCAACATCTTGTGGCGAGATATCTTCACATTCCGCCAAATTAAAACCGCCACGCAAAGCGATATAGCAGTCGGCCCATTCCATACCATAGGCTTCAATTTCCGGAACCCAGGAAATCTGATCCGGATTGCCCCATTGCAGAATTTTATGCTTAAGTTCTTCTGTCATCAGCTGAATCTGTGCAAAGCCGCCGGCTCGAATGACTTCCGTATACACTTCTCTGGCCAACGGATAGGAAGTCAGCTCCAGCATCATGATCATGACTTTCTCACCAGGTTGCACATTCAGTGAGTAATTCACCAGCGAGCGGCCGAGTGTGCGCCAACGTTCATCAAAACTATTCATTCCACGCTCCTACAGAACCAGTTCGAACTTTTCTTCCTCCGTCAGCTCATGGAAGCAAAAGTCGTTGGCATAAGCTCTTTCCGGGAGCAAGATTAAAGCGTGCAGGGCATCGGCCTGCTTGGGCAACGGCGTTAAATGGAAGACGCCCGGATGCAAGCTGACAAATGTTCCCTTGGGAACAAGAAATGCCTTTGTTTGCGTGACATCAAAGTCACCGCCGGCCGGAGTAACGTGAAGAATCGCATCATCATCCAACGGAAGAATGCCTTCACAAGTATGATTGTGCCATTCCACCCCTTCCACCACATTACCATGGTTTTGAACAATTAAGGGAGAAATGCCCAAGGGCAGACCGCTCTCCGAATAATGCAGGGCAATATCGCGATAAAAGGTATGATATTCGCCTTTCAAGCACGATCCCTCCGGGGACAACACGTCAACATACGTACCGAACGGGGCAAAGACCTCCGGGGTAAGTGCTTCCACCTTAATCTCCTTCATGATTTTCATCCTTTCTTTCTAAGGGGAAATAAACGGCATCCAATTCACGACGCAAAAAACGCGCGACCTTTTTAGCGTGTGCAATATAGTCTTCTTCCGGGTTACAAAAGATTTCTGCCGTAAACAGATGGACGTTCGCTTGTTTCGCTGCCTGAAGACATTGCGAAAAATCGACCATTCCATCTCCAATGGCGTGATAGCGGTATTCTCCGGGCACGCCATCCTTCAGGTGAAGAGAGGTCAGATAACCCGTTCCGGATAAAATATCCTGCTGTGCCCGCGAAACATCTCCGTCAGCCGCAATCGTCGCATTCCCGATATCGCCATAAACAGCGAGATACGGAGAAGGGATCTTTTCGCAAATCGCAACCGCATCCTCGATGCGCGAACAGAAAGCTTTTTCCGCATTTTCGATGCCTACAAGAACCCCATGGCGTGCACAAATCTGCAACACCTTTCGCAAATTACGGTAGAAACGCGCTCGGGTCTCCGGTGTGGATTCCTCATCGTATACGTCATAGCCGTTGATCAACATGATACGGCTTCCCAAACCCACAGCCAGTCTGCACGCTTTCTCGACAATAACGAATGCTCGTCGATTGCGTTCTTCATCTGGGTGACCCAAAGGATATTTGCGCAATAAACTCAAGGATAGCGTCGTTAAAGGCATCTCCTGTGCTTCTGCGATCTGGCGCAGTTCTCGAATGCGATGCTCTTCCCAGTCCAGACGCTTGGCTCGTTCCGCATTACCATCCACACACAGCTCAAGGGCATCAAAACCGCATGCCTTTGCCGCCTCGATCTTTTTGGGCAAAGGCATGGCATCCGGCATACCTTTTTCATACATGCCTAAAGCATAATCCCGCATGACAACCTTCTAACGACTCAATGCGGAGGTTTCACGCATCCAGGGACCGAAAAGGCCGTATACCTTCTGATACTGCTTGAAATACTCCTGATAACATTTGTAATTTTCAGCATTGGGCAAAATGCGTTTCTTGTACCGCACCATATGCGAAACGGCGTCGTCGATGTTGTCATAAACACCTGCCGCCAATGTGGCTAAAATGGCCGACCCCAATGCAGGGGACTGCGGATCTTCCGGCACATTTACGATCACATTGGAAACATCTGCATGAATTTGCATGAACAGATCGCTGTTCGTCGTTCCGCCGCCCATATAGATTTCTTCTACCGGATAGCCCGACACACGGAAGGATTCAAAAACATTCTCTGTGCCATACGCGACGCCTTCCATAATGGCGCGGAAAAGATGCGCCTGCGTATGGTTCAACGAGAGGCCATAGATATTCCCGCGTACTTCGCCATCCGTATACGGCGTACGATTTCCCTGCCACCAGTCACTGACCAAGAGACCGTCAGATCCCGGCGGGATCTCTGCAGCTAAGCGGTTCAGCTCGCCATAGGCACCGCCCTCTTTATCCGCCAGATCACCGCAGAACCGATTTTTGAACCACGACACGATGGATCCGGAAGATGTCTGTCCACCTTCGACCATGCCGAAACCCGGCCGAATAGCATCCGGGAATGGGCCAAAGCAACCGTTGGAGGAATACTCATAGCGATCGGTCAGTCCGAGAATCAAATGACTGGAACCCGTGATGAGCGCCACTTTTCCCGGCTGAACCACGCCCAGGCCGAAGCATCCGATGTAGGCATCCGGACCGCCTTGTGCGATGATGGTTTTTTCTGAAAGGCCCAAAAAGGCAGCAGCCTCTTTCGTAATGGGACCCAGATTGTCGCCCAAATCGTGGATTTCCTGCGGAAATTTTTCCAGCGCGTCTTCCAGACCGATAGCCTCATACAAGCTCCGTGGGAAGCCGCCGCTACGGCGGTCATAGTACCACCGGGCGGCAACATTCGAAATCGAAGCGGTCCACTTTCCGGTCAGTTGATAGTTAATCCAGTCTGTGCATTCGCACAGTACATCCGCTTTGGCATAATTTTCCGGTTCATGCCGCTTGAGCCACAGAGCTTTACACGGCATCCATTCCGGGGAAACATTACCGAAGCCGTTAAATTTCAAGACCGGATCTTTCGTGGCCGCAATTTCGTTGGCTTCTTTTGCAGAACGCACGTCCATCCAGAGCAGACAGTCCCGAAGAGGCTTACCATCTTTTGTACACAGCATGACCGAACAGCAGGTCACGTCGTAGCCAAGGGCAATGATGTCTTCCTTGTCCACGCCGGAAAGAGATAGCGCTTTATGCATGCTCTGTTGCAGGCAATTCCACCAATCCTCCGGTTTTTGTTCCGCCCATCCTGCATGAGGATGATACGTGGGGTATTCGGTTACGGCAAAGCCGACTTCATGCCCATCCAATTGATAGATGCCGACCCGCACGCTCCCGGTACCCATGTCAAAACCTACAATATACTTATCTTTCATTTTGTCTCCTTTGCGTGCGCTTCTTCGAAGGAACACCGGTGAAAGTGCTCACCGAGCACAGGTAAAGAAATGATCCTACCTGTAAAAGCGAGTTATTCCAGTGCTTCTTTCCAGGCGCGATACAGTAAAGCGCCCACCACTGCCCCCTGATCGGGAACGCCTTTCAGCTTATTGCGATGCACATACGCCTTGCCATGCACCGGAGCCATATCACGTGTCGCTTCCACGCCGGCCAAGGCCGCTTCATGCACCGCCTTCGTGATTTCGCCCCAATCCTCTTCTCCGCTTTCAACCAGCTCTTGTGCTTTATCCGCAGCGGGTTTGAGGGAATCCAACACGGTGCGTTCGCCTAAATTGGCTTTGCCCCGTTTTTTCACCGCTTCGAAATAGGCCATCGCAAATGTCGCAAAGTCCTCATCACATAATGTCTCCTTGCCTTTGAGCGCTTTTCCGGCTCCAAGGAGTCCGCTGGACATCAGCGTGCCCATTGTCGAGGGAACGGCAGCGGCCATTCCTCTTCCCGCCATAAATAGAAGCGTACCGATGTCTTTGTCTTGCGCTTCTTTTGCACATTCATTCGCTGCAGCAAAGCCTTTGCTCATGGTGAAACCCAGATCACCGTCCCCCGAAAGGGCGTCCATCTCAATCAAATGGTCTTTTTCCTGCGCCATAATATCGGACAGGCACGCAAAAAAAGTCAGTACATCCGATTTTTGCAGTTCTCTCATTGTTATCTCCCGTCTGGTATACCGTCTTATTGCAACGCATTCTGGTGAATAAACGGTGTGTCGGCCTCAGTGGAGAGATACGTTTTCAGTTCGTCATCCAAGGTCATCACCGAGATGGAGGCCCCGATCATGTCCATGGAGGTTGCCAACTCACCGATCTTAGTGAAGTAAACTGAAATCTTCTTTTCTTTGAGAATCTGTGCCACGCGGCGATAGAGGATGTAGAGTTCTTCCATCGGGGTAGATCCCAACCCGTTGATTAAAACCGCTACTTCGTCACCTTCTTTGGTTTCCAAATCCTCTAAAATTTGTGGCAGAATCGCATCGACCGTATCATCCGCGGTTTTCAACGGGCAGACTTCTACGCCCGGTTCCCCATGAATGCCCATACCAAGCTCCATCTCTCCCGGCTTGACCTCGAAATTCGCTTTTCCGTTTTCCGGAATGGTCGTCGGCGACAGAGCGACACCAAAGGTACGTACATGATCCGCCGCTTTTTGCGTAATACGGGCCACTTCATCCAAGGGCAACATGGCATCCGCCGCGGCACCTGCACATTTAAAGACAAAATAAATGCCTGCAACGCCACGACGTTTATCCTCTTCCCCTTTTGGTGCGGACGCGACATCATCGTTTCCTACAACGTGCTTGCAGGTGATATCGTCAAATTCAACCAACTCTTCCGCCATTTCAAAATTCATGATGTCGCCGGAATAGTTGCCGTAAACATACAGAACGCCCGCGCCGGAATCAATGGCTTTGGTGACATTTGCAATCTGCTCGGCGGAAGGAGATTGAAATACGCCGCCGATCGCGCAGCCGTCCAGCATACCGTCGCCGACATAGCCTAAAAACAGCGGCAGATGACCACTTCCGCCACCGGTCATCAGACCGACCTTACCTTCTTTTTTATGCTTGCTCACATAGCAGCGGGGATCATTTTCCACATAGGTCACACGATCCGGATAAGCGGCATAAATGCCTTCCAGCATATCGTCTACATAGTTTTCCGGGTTGTTCAATAGTCGTTGCATATTCGCTTCCTTTCTCTTTCAGCTTTTCGTGGGATTTTCCTTGCCGATTTTTTGTTGTAACAATCTTTTCTTCTTGTTCTCCGCCATTTGCTGTGCGATGTAATTGAGAATCATGGCGCCAATCAGTACCGCACCCCAGATAAAGGTTTTAAAGTAGCTGTCCACACGCAACATATTGAATCCGCTGGACAGGAACTGTAACGTCAGAACCGCCATGACCACGCCGGAAACCTTACCGTAACCACCGGCGGGGTTGATACCACCAAGAATGGCAATAATCAGGCATTGTAAAACGTAGGAAGAGCCGTAACTCGCCTTCGCCGAATTGGTACGCGAGGCAATAATGATACCGGCAATTGCGGAAAGCACGCCGCCATACACATGCGTCATAATGACCACTTTATTATTGTTAATGCCGGAAAAACGCGCTACTTTAGGACTCGTACCTACCAAGTACAACTCCGCACCATATTGTTTTTTTTGCAAAAGAATGGTAAACGCGACGACGACAATAAGGAAAACAATCAGCGGTCCGGGGAGCCCCAAAACGCCTGGTCCACCGATAAACGTAAATTCATCCGGCATGCCGAAAACCGCAGCCCCGGATGTAATGCCGACGCCCAGACCGCGAAAAATTTCCTGACTGCCGAGGGTGGCCAACATAGCCGGTATACCGACATAGGCAATCAAAACACCATTGAGCAACCCACAGAGAATACCGGTAAGGATGGCAACAGCGATTCCCACCGCAATGGCCGGCCAAGTGCCGATAGTCGGCTCCAGTTGAATGGTCGTTAAGCAGCAAAGAATGCCGCTCAGGTTGGCGATGCCGACAACGGAAAGGTTAATTCCACCCAAGACCATCGCCAGAGAAACGGCAATAGCCAAGATTCCGATTTCCGGAAACTGGGTTGCCATGGATTGTAAATTTGTTATCGAGAAAAAGGTATCTCCATGAATCGCCGTCATGAGTGCGAAAGAGGCGATCATGATAATAAACAAGCGAAGGAGGTTCCTATCTTTGGTCATCTTTTTGACCCATTGTTCTGCTTTAGCCTTCCGCATGCAACACCTCCTGGTCTTCTTCCACCAAAATCTTCGGATTCTTGCGACTGTTGCGCAATTCCTTGTACGCTGACAATGCAGTGCCGGCGACAATGATGATACCGACGACTAAGCTCTGCCAGGTGGATGTGATGCCGACAAGAATAAGCGAGTTTTGAGCAACGGTGAGCAGTGCGATACCCAGCACAGTGCCGAGAACAGTCCCTTTTCCGCCACTGATGTTCGTTCCGCCCAAGACCACGGCAGCAATACATAGCATCTCGCAGCCGATTAAATCCGTTGGTTGCGTCATACGAGCCTGCATGGTATGCGAAACACCTGCCAGACCGGCTGCCGCACCGATGAACGTATAGACGAAAATCAGCGTCCAGTTCACATTAATGCCCACGCGTTCTGCTGAAACGGGATCGCCTCCGACCGCATATATGGAACGACCGAGCATGGTATGATTCAAGAGGAAATAAACGAGCAAAGCGACCGCAATCATGAATAAAAAGGTGTAGGAAAGAGTCGCCGTTGTCGGACCCGAAGTGACTTGTAACATTACCGCCTTGCCGAATTGTTCCATGGGCGGAACCAAGCGGTTCACCGGCTTAGATCCAACAAGAGTAACCAATAGACCATAAAACAGTGAAGATGTGCCCAGCGTCACAATAAACGCCGGCAAGCGGAAACGAACGATAATCACGCCGTTAATAAACCCAAGAATGGTACCAATAACAACAGCCAACAAAATCGGCAGAACCACCGGACCAGTGTAGGAGATTTGCTGCATCAGCTTACTCGTGAGATACATGGAGCAAACGGCAATGGAAGGAAAGGATACGTCAATACCGCCGGCGATGATGCCCAGCATGAGAGCGAATGACATAATCCCCATGATGATGGAATTCTTCAGCAGACTGACGAAGTTTGCTGCGGTAAAGAACACCGGGTTGATGAATCCGATCAATAAACAAAGTACAAGGAGTGTCACAAAGACGAAAAACTCATTTTTTTGCATCAGCTTTTTCATCTGATCACCTCTTCTTCCCGGTCAGCAGAAAGAAGCGCTTCAATCTTTTCTTCATCTGCATTCTTCGCATCCATCTCGCCAACCATACGACCACGCTTCATCACGATTAGGCGGTTACAGTTTTCCAAAACTTCTGGCAAATTGTCGGAGATGAAAATCACGCCGATTCCCTGTGCTGCAAGAGTTCGCGTCAGTTGATAAATGTCCGCTTTAGCGCCGACATCAATGCCCACCGTCGGGCAGTTGAGAATCAGCACTTTGGGAGAAATTTCCAACCACTTGGCCAACACGACTTTCTGCTGATTTCCACCGGATAGCGCCTGAACCGGAAGCTCAGCCGATGGAGTAACGACTTTTAACTCACTTATCCAATTTTCGGATCCATCCTCAACACGTTTTTGATCGATGAAACCAAATCGTGTAAGGTAGTTTTTCATTACGGCAGAGACCATATTCACCGAAATCGCCTGCGGCATAAATAGACCTTCCGTTAACCGATCTTCCGGAACATAGGCAATTCCGGAACGAATCGCTTCTCCGACATTCGCCGGATGATGCGGCTTTCCTTCCAACAATATTTCGCCTTCCGTGATTTTTTCCATGCTGAACAGGGCCTTCGCCAATTCATTACATCCGGATCCTAAAAGACCCGTAATGCCCAAAATTTCCCCAGGATAGAGTGAAAAAGAAATATCGCGGAAAAGATCTTTAATACCGATGTTCTTTGCTTCCAACAAGGGCTCTGTTCCGATCTCGGTCGGCTCAAATGGTGAGTTTTCGATCGCGCGTCCGGTCATATGAAAAACAAATTTTTCACGGTCGAACTCTTTTATCGGCCCTTCAATGACTTTCTTGCCGTTGCGCAAAATGGTCAGCTGCTCTGCAATTTCGTACACTTCTTCCAGCTTATGGCTGACAAACACAACAGAAATGCCCTTTGCTTTGAGATCGCGAACGACACGGAAAAGAGATTCCACTTCGGTGCGCGTAAGCGCTGTCGTCGGTTCGTCCATAATGAGAAGACGTACTTTTAGAAGAAGAGAACGACAGATGGCCACCAGCTGTTTTCCGGCTACTGGCAAATCCCCAACGAGCATATCCAGATCCAGGTCCACGCCAATCGTATCCAGTGCTTCCTTCGCTCGTTCACGGACGTTCTTCCAATTTACGATGCGTTTTCCTTCTTGGCGCTCCGCCATTAACGCAATATTTTCCGCCACCGTCAGATTTGGAAAAACGGAAAAATCCTGATAAATGACTTGTATGCCCAAATCAATTGCTTGTTGCGGCGTCAATGATGTGTATTCGGTTCCGTCAATTTCAATCGTTCCGTCATCCGGTTGATAAAATCCGGAAATAATCTTAATCAAGGTGGATTTGCCGCCGCCGTTCTCTCCTGCGAGGCAACGCACTTCACCTTGTTTGATTTCCATGTCAATATTTTGTAAAGCTCTGACGCCGGCAAAGGATTTGCTGATTCCTTTTAGTTTTATGAATATATTCTGCGTCATACCGTCTCCCATCTTGTCAAAGAGAGAAACTGTTAAAGCAATTTTTCATGAACGGCTTTAACAGTTTCTCCATCACTACCATGCTATTGTCGGATGAAAAAGTTGCCTGTTACTTAGAAATCGTAATCATTCATGTTGTCTTTTGTGACGTCGATCCATGCTTTTCCGTAGAATACTTTGTCAACCAGTTTCAGGTCTTGATAACCTTCCGCCTTTAAGCTCATACCGTCCGTCGGCGTTTCACCTTTTAACATCATAAGAGCAAGCTCGTTCATGGCATAGCCGGCCAGTGCCGGATCCCAGAAAGAAATGGAATCGATTGCGCCGGTTTCCAGATATTGTCCGGAAGCGGAAACCAAAGAAGTTCCGATGACATACGTTGAATCGGCCTTGCCGGCTTCTTCAATGGCGCGGGCAATGCCCGGAGCATCCGTCATCGCGGAACCCTGGAAGCCAATGAGGTTCGGATATGCGGCCAACAATTCTTTCGCTTTATTGTAGGCAATATCCGAGTCTTCGGTGGATTCGTTCTTGCTCGAAACCAATTCCATATCCGGATATTCCGCTTTCTGTTTTTCTACAGAAGCATCCACCCACTCGTTATGCGAAGTCGCCGTCAACGAGCCGACGAACGTGGTGTACTGACCTTTTCCTTTCATCATAGGCCCGAGCTGATCCATGAAGTGTTTTCCATATTCAGCATTGTTGAACGCTTCGATGTCGTAGTCAGCATTCTTGACGTCGGAGGCTTCATGTGTAATAACAATGATGCCGGCGTCTCTTGCTTTCTTAAGCACTGGCTCCAGCGACTCCGTGGAGTTCGGAACAACGCAAATCGCATCGACGCCCTGTGCAATTAAGTCCTCAATGACCTGTGCCTGAGCAGCCGGATCTCCCGTGTTGGCACCGGTCTGGAACGCATCGATACCGGTGTCTTTTGCAAAATTCTTTACGCCCACTTCCATCCGATCAAACCATGCCACACCGGTTAATTTAACTATGGTCGCAATCGTGAACTTTTTGTCTTCTTTTCCTTCTTTTGATTCCTTCTCTGTGGATATATCGGAAGTTGGAGCAGAACTATCTGCAGGCTTTTCACCAGATTTACATCCAACTAACGAAAAAATCATTAAAAAGGCTAATAACAATGACAATAATCTTTTCTTATTCATAATCTCCTCCTGGCCTGTTCAGCGCCTCCTGTAGCCCTTCGACGCATAATAAGCAATCGTTTTCATGCTGTATGCGCCGTCCACCATACTTGCAATAATCACTCTGTGCGCAACACCTCCTTCGTTAAAAATGGTAGTTTCTTTTTTTTACACATCTTCTGTTCATCTTCCGTAAGATGGTCAGTAATCAGTAAATCTATCTCATGAAGAGTACAGACCCGAGCCAATCCCAGTTGATATAATTTGCTTCGATCAGCCAAAGCAATCACTTTTCTTGCCGCACGTATCATGGCTCGCTTAACCGCTACCTCTTCAAGAGAACGATTGGAAATGCCAAACTCCCAGTCTACAGCATCACACCCAAGAAACACCGTATTTGCCTGTATTGACTGAAAAAAGTTCTGCGCTACACTCCCCTTTAATGTCAACACGTTCCGCATTGCAACGCCGCCCGACATGATCAAATGTCCTTTTCCTTCCGCAGCTAATAGTTGACCAATGTTAAGATCATTGGTGATTACGGTAACGTCCATGTCTTTTAATAGAAGAGCTAACTGAAATGTCGTTGTTCCGGAATCTAAGATCACCACATCTCCCTCTTTTATATAGGGAAGAGCCATCTCTGCAATAGCTTGTTTTTCTTGCGTGTTAAGTTTACTCTTTTCTGAAATCGGGATTTCTCGATCTAGCTGCACATGTATGGAAATCGCTCCACCATGCACTTTTTTAATTTTCCCCAATTTCTCCATCAGAGATAAATCTGACCTAACGGTAACTCGCGAAACATTAAGCAGGTGGCTTAGTTCCTCTGTTGATATGCTTTGTCTTTCATTTACAATGTTCAACAATTCTTCTCTTCTAACTTCTGCCAACAACTGAATTCACCTCCTGCCACTCGGATATGCCTAAACAGAAATAAAGCGCAAAACTACATTTACTCTTTATTTTGGCAACTCCTGCGAAATACACGTACTACTTCCATAAATTCCTTAACTCGATTTACGTCTGTTTGATTTTCAAAAACTCCATCAAACTTAAAAGCCGTACCTACTACAGCGCCATCCGCAATACGCAAAAGCTCCTCAATCGTATCAACACGACATCCTGTATTGACAAAGACAGGAGTCTCTTTTGCTTGGGCTTTTGCTGCTTTTAAGATCATAGGATCAGTACTACTTCCGGCTGTTGCACCTGATACACAAAGCCCATCCGGTTTAGCATTGAACACGGTGGTTTTCGCTACTTCACCTACCTCTCGCCCACCTAGATATGAAGCAGCTTCCGGTACGATATTGAAAAGCAAACGAACGTGTTCTGCATCAATCAACTTTCGATGACGCACCGTCTTTCCAACATCTGTATCCCAGAGACCAAAATCACTACCATAGACACCAGTGAATATCTCCCTCACAAACTTGGCATCTGTTGCTACTGCCAAATCAAGTGAAGCGATTGGATCCCAAAGTACATTGACACCATAAGGAATATGTATTTCTGGCAATACCTCACCTATAGCACGCGCCATAGATGCTACAGTAGATGCACCCACTTTAGTCAAATAAGGCAAACTAAATTCATTGCTGAACATAATTGCATCTACCCCACCTTCTTGTAAAGCAAGCGCATCTTCGCGCATCATGTCGATGACTTTTCGCATCCCACCTTGCTTATCATATCCGGGATCTCCTGGCATCGCCTGCATATGACACATTGCAATGATAGGTTTTACTGTTCCAAATAATTCACGAATCCATTTCATCTGCATTCCCTCCACGCCTTTCTCATATGACTCTTCGCACTGCTTTTATTTGTCCTCGACCGCTATCTTTGTCAAGAACATCTCGTCTTTTGTGTAATACAAGAAGGAAACGTTTTCTTTTTCTTTATTTTACGCTTTCTTTCTTTTTCTGTCAATAGATTATTTTCTCTTTGTTTTAAAAAAGCAAGAACCCCTTCCGAGATTCTTGCCGTTTAAAGAACAAGAGATATATCATAAATACTGCTTAATCAAGTGCCAATAATGATTTGTTGTTATCGTATCAGCAATTTTCGCGCTAAATCACGCATACGCCTTGCCAACGCATCATTTTCACAAAGAACATCATAGGGTAAATCTTCCGTGAGTACACCTTGATCGATATCTTCCGGAATTATGCCAAGAGAGGAGGCTTCGTTGTCGTCCATCCAATCGCGCGAAGAATAATAGGCATCAAATGCATCGCTCTGCTCCTTAAATGATTCAAAATGTTCCAGTGCTTGATTGAGTTCTTCTTGGAGCGAAGCAAGTTCGTTCATAATCTTTTCCATGCGTTGTACGCGAGCAATGCGTTCCTTTCGGTCGCCATTTAGCGTTTGTCTTCTTTCTTCTTCCTCTGGTTGGGGTAAATTGCTCTCCATCACCTCTTCCTCATCAGAACAAGTGATAAAGGCTTCCCCTACGCGTTCACCAACAATATGATATGTGTTTTCCGCTGGATTGTAGGTGAGCAAATCCATTTCTTCTACGTGAATTTGATCATATGAATCTAAAAATTGTTCCTCAACGGCAACATTGTTCACTTTCCCTATCAGATGGCCATCCGTAGGATCGTAGGCAAGCAGCGTACACGACATCACTAAAGGAAAAGAAGCAAAAACCGGCGCCTCGACATCTTCGCTTTTTGTCACCGACCAGCCAGTTTGTTCCACTTTATCTGCTATGGCATTACCAGAAATGCAGCCAACAAAATCCGCTTCTTGTCGATTTTTCACATCACATAGATGAATGGTAAAGGCTTTGGAACGCAGGATGTTTTCTACCGTCTTCCGATGCGGCTGTAAATACAGTGAAACGGTTTGATTGTCTCGCATAGAAGCATAGGCTGCATTCATCGCATTGGGCGTATGGTCTTCATTGTATGTGCCGATAATGAGAACCGGCATGGGCAATAGATAGGGTTTAATGCCAAGACTTTTGCGCATAAACATTCCTTTCTTTTCAATTAGCAAACCATTTCCAACAATAAAGGAACTTTGAACAACTATAACTGCTTTTAATTTTATCTTGATGACTCATTCATCTATTCTCTATTCTGTTCGAGTCCTTCAATTTTCTTGACACGACGAGAATGCCTTCCGCCTTCAAACGCAGCATCAAAGAAAGCATCCACAATACATTTCGCTAACTCATCCCCAACAACACGAGCACCCATTGCAATAATCTGTGCATTATTGTGACGCACAGCCATCTGCGCTGAATATGGTTCAGAACATACCGCTGCACGAATTCCCGGCACTTTGTTTGCCGCAAGTGAAATACCAATACCCGTGCCACAGATAAGAACCCCCTTGTCTACTTCCCCATCAACCACTTTGTGGGCAATCAAATTTCCATAATCGGGGTAATCTACGCGGTCTTCGGTATGCGTTCCATAGTCAATACATTCAAATCCTTTTTCCTGAAGATGCTCGATAAGTTCCTTCTTGAGGTGAATACCTGAATGATCGCAACCAAATCCGATTTTCATATCGTTCCTTCCTTTTCATTATTTATCCGTTGATTTCTTGTATCTATTCTACGGCGCACCAACACGGGAATCAACTCATCCTGTGGCGTTCAATCTGTATTCTTCGCAAAACCATCCCCTCTCCCCGAATGAAATGATAATATAGTATTAGTACGTGACCAGAAATCTGTACGAAACGAAGAAGACGTCTTTCGGCAAAGAAGGTCGCAAGGACGACGACGTGCAGCGAAAACAAGGGAGAAAGGGGAAAAGCCATGCGTGAGCTCATATCTAATGCCGAAAATCGGCGACTGTTTCTATTGGAGTATTTTATTTACGGGAATCCGCGAGTGGAACTGGAAGAGTTGAAAAGGGTTCTGCACATGACGAATAGCACGCTGATTGCGGATGTGGAGAAGATGAAGGCGATGTATCCGGGATTACGTCTGCGCATCTCGGACGGCTATTTGAACGCTACGTTCTCCTCCACGTTCCAACCGGCGGAAATCTATGCGCCGATTACGCACAATAAACTCATCTTCCGCTTGGTGCGCCGGATTTTCTTTGAAGAGGATTTATCCCTGGCGACACTGGTGACACAGGAACACGTTTCGGTTTCCTCCGGGTATCGTCTCGTGCATGAGTTTAACGAGCTCGCCAGAAAACAATATCATCTGGAAATTGATAGCCGTCCGTGTCACATGATCGGCGACGAAGTGGCTATCCGCGCATTCTATCGTGATTTCTTTTTTGAACTCTATCCGGGAAAGTATCTGCCGTTTCCGTCCGAATTTCTTGAAACCTGCCGCGCCTTTGTGCAGGACTTTTCTGCCTTCTTCGGCAAAATGGCGACATTGATTCCTTCGGAAATCCTTGTTTTACTGATTGCCGTTTCCGCCACGCGCAATCGGCAAGGTCACCATATTCGAAAATATACACCTTCAGAGGATTTCAACGCGCTATATGAAGAATGTGCGAAAAACGAGGACTTTATCGAAAAATGCGCACAGTATGGCGAAGCATTCGGCTTCTCGCTGGACAAGGAAGGATTGGGAGATGTGTTCTACCCACTTTCCGAACAAGGATATCGTCTGACCCTTGCGCCGGAAAAAGTGGCTCTCATTGACCGCACCGTGCAAAACTCGCTAAATACGCTGGCAAAGAACCACAATATTCCTCTCGAAGACAGTCTGATGGTTGCCTGTTGCCTGAATGACGCTTTCTTTTTAGCGAAACGAGGCTGTTTCCATCCGACCATCATGTTTAACGCCGCCGCCATTCTTTGCATGAGCGCCTACGTCAATCACCATCATTTTACCGTCGATGCGATGAAAGAACTGCTCCTTCTGCTGAAACACGCTCACGCGGAAGGAACCTCGGCGAACGCCATTCACGTCTTTTATGTTCTTCTGCAATACTGGACTGGATTACTGAGTACGCTTCGTCGCCAGTACATGCGCCTGAACATCAAAATCGAGAGCTTCTTTGGTCCTTCTCATGAAGCGTTCATGAAGGAAACCCTGACCTCGGTCTTTTCCGGCTTTGCCGACTTTACGACGCATACGGAAAGCAAAGCTAACCAAGCACCAGCCGGATCGGTTGACCTGCTGATTACCAATCTGCTGCAGCCTAATCTGGATGGCGATAAGGTAGGACAGGTGCTCCGCGTGCGCGACAGTTTTTTAAGCAGCAACGCGCTATTTGAGATTGGCGACGGGATTCAGAAAATCTATGACGAAGAGAATCAGATTTCGGTGGATCTCGAAACATTCTTATCCATTTTCTCCACGTTTCAGGGCGCAGAAAAGCACATCGCCCTCTTCGAACGCTAAGCCCATCTATACCGGATTCCCGATGGAAGAAAAACGGCGCTATCGCCGTCCATGACAACTCCGGAGACAATCAAAAAGCCCTTCCTTGTGAACCAAACCGTTCACAACGATGGGCTTTTTTTCTTAAAATTTGTAGGAGTCAATCCAGGCTATTTCCTCTTTTGTGAGGGAAGTATTGTCCTGCTCGGTAAGAATCTCCGGACCATCTGTGCGCACGGCGATGGTGTGTTCATATTGACAGGATTTTTTGCCGTCTTTGGTGCGCGCTGTCCAACCGTTCGCATCCAGCGTAACGTGCCAGTCGCCGGCATTAATCATCGGTTCAACGGTAAGAACCATGTTTTCGCGCAGCCGGATCCCCCGTTGTTTCGTCACATAATGAAGAACTTGCGGTTCCTCATGCATCTCTTTACCAATGCCGTGACCAATAAAATCGCGCACTACCGAGAATCCTTGCTCCTCTACGAAAGGCTGAATGGCCTCTCCAATCGCCACCAAACGGTTCCCCGGACGTATCGCCTCTACCCCGCGATAGAGCGCTTCTTTCGTTACTGCCATCAACTTCTCATCTTCATCGGATAACGTCCCGATGGCATAACTCCAACAGGAATCCGCTAAATAGTCGTGATACCGCACCACATTGTCAATCGAAAGAATATCGCCTTCCATCAGGCGTCGTTCGCCGGGAAAGCCGTGGCACACTTCATCGTTAACACTCATGCAGAGCGCATAGGGAAACCCTTCATAGCCTTTCTGTTCCGGAAGGGCATCTTTATAGTGCATAAAGGCTTCGGCAAAAGCATCCACGGAGAGCGTCGTTAAGCCCGGACGTAAAATGCGCCGAATGGCCAGATGCGTCTTGCATAAGATTTCACCTGCCGCTTTCATGCCCTGTATCTGTTCTTCGGTCTTAATGGTAATCATTCGTCTTCTCTTTTCCTTTTCTGCATCGGCAAAAGACCGATGGATATGCCGAGCGCTTCATCAATTTGCGCCATCGTCTCTTCGTCAAAAGTGCCCACTTTCGTCTGCAATCGTCTCTTGTCAATCGTGCGCAGTTGTTCCAAAAGAACCACCGAATCTTTCGGCAAATCGCTATGGGACGAAACGTGAACATGGGTAGGCATACGGTTCTTATTGCGTTGGGAAGTAATCGCTGCCACGATCACGGTCGGACTGTATTTATTTCCAACGTTGTTCTGCAAAACCACCACGGGACGAACGCCGCCTTGTTCGGAACCCTGTACGGGATCCAAATCGGCAAAAAAAAGATCACCCCTGGTTATCTTCTGCATCCATCTCCCCTTTCTCTTCCTGTTCACGCAAAACGTGGAACAACCGAAATGCCGTCGGTATATACCGTAACAGATCAGAGGCGATCATGCACTCTTCTCCTAACGCTTCTTCTGCGAACTCGCCTGCCAAACCATGTAGGTCGCACGCTAAACGCGCCGCTGTTCGCGTCGGATATCCCGCACCCAAAAAGGCAACAAGCATCCCCGTCAGTACATCGCCCGATCCGGCCGTTGCCATCCCTGCTGTTCCGCTCGGATTCAACGTCGTATGTTTTCCATCCGTGACGACGGTCTCCGCCCCTTTTAATACCACAAAAGAATGAAAATCCGCAGCAAATTGCTTCGCCGTCTCTTTTAACCGTTCGGGACAGGATGCCAACGCGTTGATGCCGTCCGCGTCCAACACGCAAGGCACAAGAAGCCGATCGGCTAAGTCAGCAACAAAGGACGCTGCTTCGTCAAAATGGCTCAAGCCCGGTCCAATCGCCACAGCAGAACAATCCGAAACCGCATGAATCACTTCCGGCAGATGCGCAAGCGTAAAATGTCCTCTTCCGTCATCCGGAACCGCCCGAACAATCCCCTCCAATAGCTTATTCTGCACAGCGGAAGAAATGCTTTCCGGAACAACCGCATACACCAGTCCTGCGCCGCAGCGAAGAGCCGCTTGCGCAGCAAGACAAACCGCCCCGACCATGCCACGGGATCCGCCAACAATGGCGACTTTGCCATATTGCGTTTTATACCCCGTGCGGTCACGCCGAAGAAGCGATGCCGCCAATTCACGATGTTGCCCACCCTTTTCCTGCAACAATGAAAGCGCATGCGCGGAGAATCCGCCCGTCGTCTGTAGCGCAACAGCAGGCGACGGTAATACCACACAAACCGCCACCGCTACGCCCCCATCATGGGTGATGGCGATTTCTGCCCTTTCGGCAAAACAACTTCGCAGCTGCTCTTTGGCGCGACCGTGAAGGCGAACCGTAGGGGCACCGTTTGTGTCATGCGTAATTTCCATCGCGGTAAAAGGAATCTTCCCTATACCCGTGCCCAAAGCTTTGCTGATGGCTTCTTTAGCCGCAAATAACCCTGCCATCGTTTCTGTGGGGTGGGGACTATTTTTCACATAGTTTCGCTCTTCGTCGGTAAAAACACGACGCATAAACGATGCACCGTGTTTTTCGTTAGCAAAGCGGGCAATCTCCACAATATCCAAACCGATCATACGCCCTGTCCTTCCCTTTGGCGCAGTCGCTGCCAAGCCTGCTGCGCTTGGGCGCAAATCGCTTTTTCATCCTGTCCCGGAAAACAACCGTCCTGCATCCGAACAATACCTTCAATCATGGTCAGCCGCACGTCGTCGGAAGACGTGGCATAGACCAATGCCGCCTCTATATCTTCCGGCTTTGGCGTATGGCGCACATGACGGAAATCCACCAGAATCAAATCTGCTTTTTTGCCTATCTCGATGCTACCTAACTCGTTTTCCTGTCCGATGGCGCGCGCTCCTCCTCTTGTCGCCAGCCATAACATGGTGTGCGCATTGGCTGCCGTCGGATCCAGCGTATTCCCTTTCTGGATGAGAGAGCCAACCAGCATCTCTCGAAACAGGTCTTGTGCGTTGTTGGAACTTGGACCATCTGTGCCAAGTGCTACCGTGACGTTAGCGCGAAGCAACTTTTCGAGAGGCATAAAACCGCTTGCCAGTTTCATATTGCTTACGGGATTATAGACGCAGCACGCGCCTCGCTCCGCGATACAGGCAATGTCCTCATCATCCAGCCAAATCGCATGAGCCAGCAAGGTGTTCGGTCCTAAAAGCCCGGCAGCATCCATAAGCTTAGTGGGCGACATGCCATATGTTTTTCGACACTCCGCATCTTCTTCTCGTGTTTCTGCCAAATGCAGATGAAAGCCAATACCCCATTCTTCTCCCAGCGCTTTGACTTTTTGTAAGGTTTCCGGCGAACACGTATATACCGCGTGCGGCGCTAACCGCATCCGGATACGTCCTTCTTCTGTTTGGAAGGCGGCGAGCCGTTTCACTTCTTCCGGACGAGTGGAGATACTACCATCCGTAAACGCCGGACACAATACGGCGCGAATGCCCATATCCTGCACCGCTTGCGCAATAGCGTCTTCTTCCATGTACATATCCGCGAACGCCGTGGTTCCACCACGCAGCATTTCGAGAATACTCAGCTTTGCCCCGGCAACAATGTCTTCTGTCGCAAGATGCGCCTCTAACGGCCAAATATAGTCCTCTAACCATTCTTTTAACGCGACATCGTTCCCGTAGTTGCGAAAAAGACTCATGGCAAGATGCGTATGCGCATTGATGAGTCCAGGAAGAAGCACATCCCCCTTCGCATCAATGACCTGCTCTGCCGACCAATCCTCTTTCTGTTTTTCCTTCGCCGAAAAGAGGGCAACAATTCGCCCATCTTCAATATAAACGGATGTTTGCGGTAAAATATCGCCTGCATCGTTCATGGTGACGACGGTTGCATTTTGTATTACGGTTCTCATTTCTTCTCCTCATCCTCCGTCGCATCGATTGCACGCAATGGATAAAAGCGTCGAAAATGCGCCATAATCGCTTCGGTATCTTCCGGGTCTTCCGTGCGCAAAGTGACCGAGACATTGCGCTTTAAGGAAGCCGTTCCGGAACGGATAAAGTCCTGGGGCAACAGCCGAACCATGGTGGCATGTTGCAGATACCCTTCGGTCATGGCATCAATCCACTCCTCTGCCTCTTCCACATTGCGCCCCTCCTCGCGATACGCCTCGCGAATTGCATTGATGACACGAAAATAGAGGTAATCGACAAAGGTACGGAAGAGCTGACGCGGCTTCACATGCGTATTGAGATCGAAAAGAATATGCACCAGAAGGTTCCAGAGGATATCTTCGTTCGCAATTTGTTCTAAGCGCGCACCAAACTTAGCCGTCATGGGGTCATGATAGTGGATGGGCGGATCAAACGTAATCCGTTCACCGAACAGTTCAAGAACACGCTGTCCGCTAAACGCATCATCCATGATACGCAAAAATTCCATGGCGTACTGTTCCCGTGATTCATATTCTACACGCGCAAACAGAAAGTCGGTAATGAGATCAATCGCCAACCGAAAATCAAAGCTGACATGATACTGTTCGCGCAGAGGCATGAGATATGCATCCTGCACCAGACGACCGATCATGGTTTTTAACTGCTCTCGCGCCTGAAACTGATCCGGCGAATCCAGTGTTCCCAGCTGGTCGTAGAGCATCTCCATCTGGCGGTCGATAATCACCAAATCGCCCATGATGGAATCCATGATGTCGTGTACAAACTTTTCCGTCAGCACATAATTATAGTTTTTATACAGAATTTTGTGGTCAATTTCATTCCAGAAAACATTGACGATGCTCTTAATCTGCAACTCGAAGTTGAGTACGCGCTCGCCCAGAAAATGCCCGTCAATACGATACGAACGATAGCCGTTCTTCTGATTCTTCGGCTGTGGTTCATCAAGGCGCAGCTCAATGCGTGGATCGCGATCGCATTGGTAAAATCCGTCGGATCGCTTGGTGGGAAAAAGGGTGAACAACGTGCGAAAAATCTGTTCTTCATCCCGTATAAAACGACATTCGATGCGACAGCCAATCAAATCCGAAATATGTCCAAAAAGCTGTTCGGCCGAAACCGTATGTAAAAGATTTTGCCGGATGATTTTCTCTTTTAAGCTATCGTCGGCTTTCACGCGCGAGGTGTAATTGACGAAACTATCCAACGAACCAAAACTCTGCTGAAAAAAAGAGTCGATCGCCTGCTGCGCTTCTTCAATCTCAAAGCGCAGCGCATGTTTGAGTTCGATTGCTTCATCAATATAGGAAAAAAGAGGTATTTTCACGAGAGTCTCCTTTGTTTTTACTCTATGTTCAGAGGATGCCTTCCATTTCCCTGACGTCATGCACAAACTTACTCATCCGCTGCCGATACGCTAAATCCAGCTTGGGACAAAAACAACAGCAAAGCATCACGACCATCCGCGGTACCCGAAAAAGAACGAATTACCTGCTGCGTAAAGGGAGAAATGGGATGTTCAGGGTGGCGAAGATCCGTGTACGTTTGCATTTCGGTGTCATAGTGCGCCAATGCCGCCTCATCGGGATTCTCTACCGGATAGGTATTTTCGAAAAAACGCATGGTCTTTGGCATTCGGGGCTTCTGTTGCGGCGTTTCCTCCGGATGCCCGAAAATAACGGCAATCGCCGGATACGTGCCGATCGGTAAATGAAGCGCTTCGCGAATACGCATTAGGTCATTGGCGATACTGCCAATAAATGCGCCGCCCAAATGCAACGCTTCGACGGCGTTCATCACATTTTGCGCCATGAGAAGAGCATCCGCATACGCCGACAGAAATTTCCCCATCCCCATCGTCGGTTTCTGTCCGGTTTCCTTTTCCACTATGGTCGCGTTACGATGCACATCCGCAAGAAAAACCCAAAGTTCCGGTGCTTCCGCGACATAGGGTTGTCCGGTAACTTCACCAAATGTGTTGCGCAGCGCATCGTCCGTAACGCGAATGACCGAAGCCATCTGCAATCCGAGTGCGGTTGCTGTACGATCCGCCACCTCTCTAATCTGTGCTACTTGCGAGGGAGCTACTGGCTCATGCGTAAATCGGCGAATCGTGCGATGACCACGTTGCGCCGCCAATACATTGGCTTCCTCGTTCTGCTGTTTTTCCATCTGTCCCCCCTGTTTCATCTTCTCTCCCCTTAACACCGAGGTTCGCCTTTCCCGGCGGTTGATCAGGCGTGCTTTTGCGACGCTTCTTTGGCATAGTACGCCATCGCTTTTCCCCATGCCCGTTGCCATATCTTTCAATGCGCTTTATACCCCAAAATCGCCATTTGGATAACGTTTTCTTCTTTTCTCGAAAAAATCGCGCCGAAGCGCGATTTCTCTTATTTTTCTTCCGTCACTATGCCCTTGCCGCTGGACGCGGCGAAAAGTCGAGATGAAAACTACTCTCCTCTTCGTTTTGCTGTAACGTTAAGTCCTCTACTTCAGCAAATTTCTCGTCCTTCTTCTTGCGCATAAACGTGCCCACCGAACGAATGATGACTTTCGCCGCATGGAGCATCTCCGGATCGGTAATTACCACCGATTCCATACTCAAGTTGCCATCATCTAAATCTAAAACACGAATCACGGGCTCATCCAAAATATCGCTGAATTGTAAAAACGCCCAGTTCTTGTCAACATGATAGTGATCGCGGTGTTTGTGTCCGTTAATGTAAATTGCCGTGCCGCTTTTGAGTTCCAGAACGTCATCGAGGGACATGTGCGTAAGATAGCGTCCTTGACTATCCGTCATGCGAACATGATTACACGGATGATGAGCAAACACCACCACTGGTTTTGTTCCGGCGCTAAGTAGCTGATCACAAATCCAGCGCGACTGCTCAATGCCCATATAAGATGAGTTCTTGCGAAATGCCGCAACACGCGCGGTATCGACATACAACAGGCGCACATCCTCCTGATCATCCGCCCGGTACAGCCAACGCAATCCGCTGATGGTGCGAAAAGTCTCTTTTCCACCAAACAAAATATCGTGATTGCCGATAACCGGTTCAAAACGCTGCTCATCGCGTTTTGTCTCGCGGATAATCGAGAAGATTTCACGCAACTGCCGTTTTGTTCCGAAGTGCGTTAAATCGCCGAGACATACATAACGATCCGCTTCCACCGAAAAAAACGCGCGAAAAAAGCGTTTATAAAATTCGCGATTCAATTTTCGTTTTGCCGAGCCGTGCAGAAACATTGAGGTGTAATGCACGTCGCCGATACAGGCAATCCTCATCGTTCATCCTTTCCGCTTCGACAGTTTTCCTCCTGCCGAACCGTCCGTACTATACCATGGAATTGTGAAGGGTACGTGAAGGTCGCATTGTCTTCTTCGGGATTTTCTATTGATTGGTTTGCAAAAGCACCTCAATATCCTGGCGTCCTTCTTCTCGCGCCTGCGAAATCAAATCTTTGATTTTTAACAGACGCGTAATCGTTGCGCGATCTTCTTCTTCCAGCTTCATACGAATATACGTAATCGTCTCCTCTAAATCCGGAATGGTGCGATACTCTAACGCATTGACGCGCCGTCTGGTAGATTCAATTTCCTTTGCCATTAATTGACAGCTTTTTTCGAGCTTCGCCAGTTCCAGCAACCGATCCATCACGGCATTGAGTTTTTCCAACGCCACATCTAACTCCACCGAAGTCTGCGCAAAGCCATAGGGATAGATATTGGCCTCCTGTCCCTCTTCCACACCGGTGCGTTGAAACGTGAAGGCAGGAATGCGAACACTCATGATGTTTTCCACTTTCACTTCGACGCCCATACGCTGTTTCGAACTTAACAGTGCATTTTCCAGCATCGGATCGGACATGACGGCACTTGCCATGGAAAAGGCACTAAAGGCTTCTTGAAGTTCCTTTTCTACGGCTTCACGTAAGGCACGGTTTTCTTTCGCCAGTGCGATAAAGCGACGCATCAATTCGTCCTGCTTATCTTTCAGCAGTTTATGTCCGCGCTGGGCGGTTTTCAGGCGCTCTTTAAGCCCTGTCATTACCATGCGCGTCGGATTGACATTCAGGCGCGTCATTGCGCTTCCTCCTGTCCTTTCTCTCGTTCTTCTTCATGGCGTGACTGTTCCTGATGGAATTGATCCTGTTTCATCATCGCCACACGCGAAACGGCATCGGTCTCTGCACCGGTGCCCGTCGGTCCAAAATGCTCATTAATCATGTCGTCCTTAATGCGCTTGAGTTCTTCACGCGGCAACATGCGAAGCAGCTTCCAACCTAAATCCAACGTCTCCTCAATAGTGCGGTTGGTCGTAAACCCTTGGTTGACGTATTCTTCGTCAAACGCATCCGAGAAGTGCGCAAAAGCGATGTCTGCGTCCGAAAGCGCCGCCTCGCCGAGGATGGTGGAAAGTTCCTTCGCGTTGCGCCCACGTGCGACGGCAGCATATATCTGGTTCATCGTCGCCGCATGGTCTTTGCGCGTCTTTCCTTCCCCAATGCCCTTATCTTTCAAACGTGAAAGAGAGGGCAGAATATCAATCGGCGGGAAAATGCCTCGATTATAGAGACTGCGGTTAAGAATAATCTGTCCTTCGGTAATATAGCCCGTCAAATCCGGAATCGGATGGGTGATGTCATCCTCCGGCATGGACAAAATCGGAAGCTGCGTGATGGAACCCTCGCGTCCCTTAATGCGTCCGGCACGCTCATAAAGCTGCGAAAGGTCGGTATAGAGATAGCCCGGAAAACCGCGCCGTCCCGGTACTTCTTTTCGCGCAGCCGAAACTTCACGCAACGCTTCGGCGTAATTGGTCATATCCGTCATAATGACAAGAACATGCATTCCCTGCTCAAATGCCAGATATTCGGCAGCCGTAAGTGCGATACGCGGCGTCGAAATGCGTTCAATAGTCGGATCATCCGCCAAATTCATGAACAGCACAGCGCGGTTAATCGCGCCGGTCTTCTGAAAATCTTTAATGAAGAATTGTGCTTCTTCAAACGTAATGCCCATTGCGGCAAACACCACCGCGAACTTTTCATCCGTTCCGCGCACGGTTGCCTGACGGGCAATTTGTGCCGCCAGCTGATTATGCGGAAGACCATTACCGGAGAAAATCGGCAATTTCTGACCTCGCACCAGCGTGTTCAGCCCGTCTATAGCGGAAACACCCGTTTGAATAAATTCGGACGGATACTGACGCGAGTAGGGGTTAATGGCGGATCCGTTGATGTCGAGTCGTTTCTCCGGCAAAAGTTTTGGTCCGTCGTCGATGGGTTCCCCCATGCCGTTAAAGATACGACCGATCATATCCGTGGATACGCCAATCTCCTGCGGATGCCCTAAAAAGCGTACCGAGGTGTCGCGCATATTGATACCAGCAGAACCTTCAAAAAGCTGTACTAACGTAGCCTTCTCACTGACTTCCAATACCTTTCCGCGTCTCGTTGTACCATCTTGCAGCTGTACTTCGACCAGCTCCTCATATTTCACGCCTTCCACGCCGGTTACCAGCATAATCGGGCCGGAAATCTCGCGAACGGTTTGATAATCCTTAATCATTGATGACCTCCTGCTCCTGCATCAGCGTTTGAAATGCCGATGTCATCTCCTGACGGAGGGTATCCATTTCGTCCAGCTGTTCTTCGGGAATCTGACGCATACGCACGATCCGCTGACGAATCGGCATACTCTCGATTTCACGCAGATATACGCCATGCTCCAACGCTTCCTGCGCCTTGTCATGGAAAGCGAGAATAATCGCAAGCATATCGTATTGTTTCTTTGCCGAACAGTACGTATCGACATCGTCAAAGGCGTTCTGCTGCAAAAAGTCTTCACGCAGCGATTTCGCAGTAAAGAGCTTGAGCTGATCACTGGGAGAAAGGGCGTCTTTTCCGACCAGACGGACAATTTCCTGTAAGCTCTGCTCTTCGGTGAGAAGAGCGATCGCCTGCTGCCGATGGTCGGCGAATTTCGGCTCGACCGCCTGACGGAAATACTCGTCCATCTTCTCTTGATAGAGCGAGTAGCTCTTCAGCCAGTTAATTGCCGGAAAATGGCGCGCGTAGGATAAGTCATAATCCAGACCCCAGAACACTTTTACGATACGCAGGGTGGACTGCGTAACCGGCTCGGAAAGGTCGCCACCCGGAGGGGACACTGCGCCGATAGCGGTAAGCGATCCCTCGCGTTCGTCGCTTCCGAGACAGCGAACAATGCCCGTACGTTCATAAAAACTCGCGATACGCGAAGCCAAATACGCCGGATAGCCTTCATCGCCCGGCATTTCTTCGAGACGACCCGACATCTCACGAAGCGCTTCCGCCCAGCGTGATGTAGAATCTGCCATTAACGCCACAGAATAGCCCATGTCCCGGTAGTATTCCGCAATCGTCATGCCGGTGTAGATAGAAGCTTCACGAGCGGCTACCGGCATGTTGGAGGTGTTCGCAATCAGAATGACTTTCTGCATCAAACTCTTGCCGGTATTCGGATCAATAATCTCCGGAAACTCATTTAACACGTCGGTCATCTCATTTCCGCGTTCGCCACAGCCGACGTACACAATGACTTCCGCATCCGCCCACTTAGCCAGCTGATGCTGAATAACGGTTTTTCCCGAACCGAATGGTCCTGGAATCGCTGCCGTTCCACCTTTTGCTACAGGAAAAAACGTGTCGATGACGCGCTGACCGGTGATTAACGGTACCGTCGGATCCATTTTTCGCGCTACCGGACGCGCCTGACGAACCGGCCATTGCTGCGACAGATGCAGTTCCTGCACTTCTCCATTTTCATCTTCTAAGGTTCCGATGACATCCTTTACCGTGTAGGAACCGGAAGAAAGCGCTGTAATCTTCCCTTTCTTCTTCGGCGGCACCATAATCTTATGTTCCACAACTTCCGTTTCCTGCACCGTACCTAAAATATCGCCCGCAGAAACCACATCGCCTACTTTTGCGAAAGCAACAAAATCCCATTTCTTTTCATAGGAAATCGCCGGTGCGGATACGCCGCGCTCCAGAAAGTCACCCGCTTTTTGCGCTAAATCGTCGAGCGGACGCTGGATACCATCGTATATCTGTCCAATAAGACCGGGTCCCAACTCGACAGAAAGCGGTGCGCCCAACGACGTTACCGGCTCTCCCGGTCCGATGCCCGTAGTCTCTTCATAGACCTGGATAAAGGCGACATCGCCCTTCATTTCAATAATCTCGCCAATCAGTCCTTTGTCGGAAACTTCCACCACGTCCTGAATATTGGCGTCTTCCATCCCGTCGGCTTCGACCAGCGGTCCGGAAACCTTAATGATTGTTCCTTCTTTCAATGTGCCCTCCCGTCTAAAAGATATTCATGCCCACGGCTTTTTCCACATTGGCTGCAATTTCACGCATACCGATGCCCTGTGAGCCGCTGCTGTTCGGAATCATGATAATGGCAGGAACGGCGGCGTTTCGGTAATGCGAAAGCGTCTCTTCCGCCCGTTCCGCCAACTCTTCTGTCATGAAAATGACCGCGTAATCGTTTCGCGCAAGACGTTCAATCGTATTGCGAATTTCGTGGTCTTCGGTCGGGGTAAACACCTCGATGCCCAGTGCCTCGAAGGCGAGTACCGAATCACGGTCGCCCACCACAGCTACTTTACGCATGACGGCTCCTTTCCATTTGCATTCCCGGCGTTGTTAAGCGCAAGTGGGATGCGATTTGTTCTGCAGGAAGTCCGATGCGTTTCGCACCCAACACGATATTGATATCCTGTATTTCGGTACGCACGCGCACCAAATAGGAAAAAAGCAAAGCTAAACCGGACTCTTTTCTTCCGGCTTCCGAAGCCAATAGGAATGCCACTCGATCTCGCACCTTTTCCACGGCATTGAGATCGCCCGTCTGAGCGAAGGCTTCCCATGCTCTTACCGTTTCTTTAGAGGCTCCGGCACGGCGAAGCATGGCGCAAATCTTCTCGTGGTCAACGCCGCTTAGCGCATTGCTGCCGTCTTCTGTCACCGGCGAGGAGACTTTCGAAGATAGCAAATCCTCTACGCGAATCGTTCCACCGGGTAAAAACACCTGCGCCAAAAAGGACTTCGGCTGTCGTTGAAGGCGCGCACGGAAAAAAGATAGTAAATTGGTAAAATCCGTCATTTCCTGCGCATAGCGCAAGAAAAAGGGACTGTCTATTTTTCGGCTTAGTGCCTGAAGCTCCGCAAAATACGCTTGATCCAGCAAAAAGTCCACTTTCTGTGCATCACCGGTTTCTGCCCAAACTTTTGCCGCTTCGACGGCCGTTTTTTCGGCTAACGTGGCTACGCCGAACGTCTTCTTTTCCGCAATCTGCTTTTTAAGACGCGGAATACAAAGCGTGCCAAAAGGAAAAAACAGCGGCGAAAAGCGTTCCGGCTCGGTGGATGCTTTCACCAGAATCTTGAGGTTATGGTAATCATAGTGCAGAAACAGCAAGCGTTTCTGATCCGATTCATGTACCAAACCTAACACGAAATCCGCTTGGTTCTGCAATTCTTTCTCAAGCACTTCCGATACGGCGTAGGATTCCCCTTCCGGAAACAGCGCACCAAAACGGGTCTCTTTCAAGACCTGTAAAGCACTGTCATAATCTGGTGCTTCGCGCATACGATCCCATTGACCGGACGTAATAAGCGCTTTTTCTGCCATATGAATGCGCATGGAAGCAAAGGCTTGATTGTCCATCATTCCTCTCCTTCCGCCATTGCGCGAATGACCTCCTGCTCCAGATCGTGGCGCATATACTGCAAAATTTCGAGATAATCATAATTTTCACGCATCCCTGCGCGACGAACGCGGAATCCGCACGTAAACGCATCCGATTTTTCCACCTTCATGCCCACAGGCGTTCGTAGATCACTCTCTTTCGGCAACTCCAAAACAGCATCTTCCGGCAGAGGATGCTTCGCGAGATAGGCATTCAGCGCATCTTGCCGCCGTGCAGCGTCCAAATGCAGGAGCTTTTCTTCGGCAAGCGCAAAAACTTTTTCCATCAGTTCCTGTTTCGCACAAAGACGCGTATTGCGTTCTTCTCGCTCGTCCTCGGCTTGAATGCGATCGACAATGATCGGCTTTTCCCGTTCGGCATGAGCAAGAATATCCTCCGCTTCCCGATGCGCCTGCTGCAGCGCCTTCTCTTTTTCTTGCTGCACCTGCTTCTTTGTCGCGTCAACGATCTCGTTTTCCTGTCTTTTCGCATCCGCGCGTATTTGTTCAATCAATTGTTCTACTTGAGCCATGACTTCCTCCTTTCTTTGTGGAGAAATCACGCCTGCAGAACCAAAATCAACGAGATAATGAACGCCAGAATGGCATAGGTTTCCACCATGACGGCATAAACGATGCCCTTGGTGAACTGCTCGTCATTTTTGGCAAGAATTTCAATGCCGGCATAGGCAACATTGCCCTGGGCGATAGCGGAAAAATAGCCGACAAAGCCGACAGGCATACAGGCGAAGAGCAGATGCAAGCCTTTTTCGAGGCTCATGCCCTGCGAAACGCCTAAGAGCAAAACAACCAGACCGATAACAAAGCCGTAGAGTCCCTGCGTACCCGGAAGAAGCTGCAAAACCATAGATTTACCGAATTTTTCCGGCTCGTCAATCACAACGGCTGCTGCCGCTTCGCCCACATGACCGACCCCTTTGGCTGACCCGGCACCGGAAAAAATCACCGCAATGGCAATGCCCAAAAAGCTAAAAATCATTCCTCCGTTTTGTAAGAAAAACTCCGTCATTTCATCCTCCTCCATTTTTCCTTCTGCCGTGGATTAACGCTCGCGCGGCGACTGCAATTCAACATATTTCGGCTCGGGACGCATCCCGCGGAACGGTTTGCCTCCCCCTTCAAAAAACTTTCCAAAAAACTCCACGTAAATCAGGCGCATCGCATGGACGTAGGACGACAACGAGCTCAAGAAAAGATTGAACAGGTGTGCGCCTATAATGATGACCGCGGCAACCACAAATCCCGGAATGCCAAGACCGGTAAGCATTCCGCCAATCATATTCATCGCGTAGCCAATGTACGCGCCGGCAAGCATAATGGCAGTAAGGCGCGTATAGCTGACCAAATCTCCGATATAGCTTGTCGCACCATAGAGATTGTAGAGTCCCCACGTAAAGCGGCCGATGCCTTTTTCGTCTCGTGCGGAAAACAACAAAATCAGTACCGCGCCAACAATCGCCATGACAAATCCCACGGTTTTGAAGAGCGGATTTCCTTTCAGAATGGTCGTCAATGCCACCATCAGTAGTCCAACGAGAATAAACATCCAGGAAAACACGTCGTAAACCACCGCTTTCGGATTTCCCTCACGCATTAGCTGAACGCCCTTCAACGCCAGACCGACTAACAAATGGACAAAGCCCAGGGCAACAGAGGCGACAATCATCGTCATAAAATCCTGCATCGGATCCAGCACCAGTGCCGGAATCGGAATTAAGCCACCAAAGAGCGCTCCAAAGCAAAGACCGACCAGCATAGTCGGTACGCTAAGCACCTGAAAAAAGCGCAAGGACATAGCGGTATTGGGCTTCCAGTGGAAAAACCGCAGCGCGATGGTCGTGCCGAGAAAAAGCAGCGCACCGTAGCCCAAGTCACCAAGCATGATACTGAAAAAGAGGATGTACCACGGAGCAATCAGTCCTGTCGGATCCATCTCTTTATACAGTGGCAGCGAATAGGTCTTGACGATATTCTCAAAAGGCTTCGCAATGGCGTTGTTTTTGAGCAGAATCGGCACGTCCGGATCGTTTACATCCGCCGGAGAGACCGTCAGCATATACCGTGCCGGATCCATGTCCCCCGCGACCGCTTGGGTAAACGCCTCAACCTCTTCGGTCGGCACATAGCCCTTCATAAAGCTGAGCATTTTGGAGTATAGCAAACGATCTTCCGCAGCAAGCAAAGAACGTTGTTCCGCTCTTTCTTCGTATGCGACCTCAAGCGGTGTCAGCCATTTTTCGCAAAGCTGCTTCAAATGCACCTTTCCATCCGCAATGATCTTTTGCTGCGCCATGGTGTCTCTGTCCAGCTCTCGGAGTTGCTCGACAATGGTACCGCCGTCTTCCAGGGGGAACGGCTGAAAGCTCGCATCGCGCAACACCGCGCTCAGTCCTTCATCTTTCCCGTTAGTCAGGACGAGGACGTAGTATACTTTTGCGTCGCCATCCAAAAATTCAATGGCGGTTCCCGTCGCTTCGGAGGCAACGTATTTTCGCACATCATCCGCCCAACGCTGCGGAATCGTACCAACCATCGCCTGAATACTGCGCATCGCAGATAACTGCTCTTTCGAGACATCCAGCGCGGACCAATGCGAAAGCTCCTGCTTTTTTTCTGCATTGGCTTTACTTTTCTCCGCCGCGCGATGCATCGCTTCTTTTTCGTTGTGAATTTCGTCAAGAATCTCTTCGACAGGAATCTCTCCATTTGTCTTGACACGCGGGAGCGCGTTGCCGAGTTTCTCCGTCCAATGCACAGGAACGGGAACATACGGACGCAACGTCTCTATCGCTTCTTCCAGTCGGGAAAGCTCGCTTTGCAGTGCGTTGTGTTCTTTTGTCAGGGAGAGCGCATGAATGCTTTCGTCGGGCGGTTCTCCCTGTTCCACGATATGTACCTTGTCAAACGTTTGCAAGCGTTGTAATAAAGCATCCCGTTCCGAAGCAAAAAAGGTGAGCTGGAAAACGGACATTTTAACGATCGCCATAATGTAACACCTCTTCTACCATGCGATCGGCCATGCGGTTGACCCAGGCGGCATCCTGCTGACGAATCTCTTCCACACGCGCCTTTTTCTCCTCTGCGCCTTTCGCCAAAGCCAATCTGGCCTCCTGCTCATATTCCATTTTCAGGGTAGCCGCTTGCTCTTTCGCCTCGACAATTATCGCTTCCGCCTCTTCGCGGTAGGCGCTTCGTCCTTCCTCCAGCATCGCTTTTGCTCGATTTTTCGCTTCCGAAACCAGATGGGTAGCTTCCTCTTCGGCAGCCAGTATCTGCTGAATCGCTTCTTTTGCCATTTGTCCTCCTTCCCGTTTACAATAACCTGCATTCTCTATACCCGATTATAGACAAAAGCGATCATAAAAAAAAAGCCGTTGGAATCGAATGTTCCAACAGCTTACGATATCCACCCTCAGGGACTCGAACCCTGGACACCCTGATTAAGAGTCAGGTGCTCTACCAACTGAGCTAAGGGTAGTCACTGCACGCAAGGGCTTGCGTGCATAGAAAGCTGTCTACCGGGATTGAACCGGTGACCTCAGCCTTACCATGGCTGCGCTCTACCTGCTGAGCTAAGACAGCGTTCCGCGTCAATAGCGTCATTTGCGTAACATGGTTATTTTAGTCAAGAAGGGAGCTCTTGTCAACACTTCGTCCCATGATTTGTCGTCCATCCGCATAAGGTCCATAGCGGCTAGGACGAGCATTAAAACTCCCGACGTGCATAAATGCGATATGAAATGCCAAAGGATAGCGCATTGCATAATAGGGTCAACACAAAGAGCCCCAGACTGATCCACACGGTGGGAACGGCGTGCAGGCGTTCAGATAATGCAAAGGGTCGGATCTTTGGTCCCACCCAGGAAAAGAAGGCAAAGAGCAGAAAATAGAGAATCACAAAGACAATGCGCGCCTTGTCCTCATCGAAACGATACATGAGAGGCAGCTGAATCGCCGTAATTACTGTAATGAGAAGAAGGAGTACCGACACGATCAGATGCCATGGCAGCGAGAACATCTGCTCCGGAGCCAATGCCGTGAGGAGAATCGAAACCATGATGCCGATACCGGCGATTATCCAAACGAAGGCAAAGCGGCTAAGTACGACCACCTTGCGAGAAATCGGCGTAGGAATCAAATAGGCATCCATTTTATTGAGGCGGTCGTTGCCGAAGAGCATGCCGATGAGAATCATCGGGAGCAGCACGAATACCATAGGAAACACCAACAGTTTCTTTTCCATAAACGAATAGCCGCCGATAAGGGCGACGAGTAGTGTCACAAGGAAAAGTCCTCTTTTCACCGTGAGAAAGTCTTTGTATAATAACGCCTTCATGACCGTGCCCCCTTAATCCAATACACCATGATATCTTCAATGCTTGCTTTTTCCACGCCCAAGTCCTTTGGCACCATCGCACGATCTACCAACACATCCGCACCAAACGCATGGATGCGCTTTCCTATAATCGCAGCCGGATCAAGACTGGCTAATTGGTCTACGCTTACGGTCACGATGCCGTATCGATCCTCCAGATCATCCTTTGCTTCCAGGAACAACAATTTTCCCTCGTGAATGAAGGCAATGTAATCTGCCACTTTTTCAATATCCGAAAGAATGTGCGAGGAGATGAGTACCGTATGGTCGTCTTGTTGGATAAAGTCCAGCAAAAGATCCAACACGTCGTCCCTAATCACCGGATCCAATCCACTCGTCGCCTCATCCAGAAGAAGCAATTTCGCACCGTGGGAAAGAGCAAGCGCCATGCCGAGCTGCATCCGCATTCCGCGCGAATATTGGCGGATAGCACGATCCTCCGGCAAATGAAATCGCTTAACCAACGCATAAAAGGTATCTTTTTGCCATGCTTTTCCATATAAACCACGATGAAATACTTCCGCATTTTTTACTGTCATCTCGCCGGGAAGATAGAGGTCATCAAACACACAGCCTATCCGCTGTTTCTCCTCTTCCTGCATTTTCGATGTTTCCTGCCCCAAAAGGCTGATTTTTCCAGCACCTGGACGAATCATCCCCAGTAACAACTTGATGGTTGTGCTCTTCCCTGCGCCATTTTCGCCAATATAACCGACAATACAACCTGTGGGCACAGAAAAGGTGATCGGTCCAAAATGAAAACCTTCAAATTTCTTTTCCACTTCCCGAAGACAAATCGCTTCCGTCATGGTCTTCCTCCACTAATCGCAATAATTCATGGACTTCCTGGCGCGAAATATCCGCAAGATCTGCATAGTGCAATGCTTCTGCAAAACAGGACTCCATTTTCCGCAACAGTTTTTCCCTCATCAACTCCCGATTTTGCGCCGCGACAAAGCTGCCTTTCCCCTGGACGGAGTGCAAAAATCCTTCCCGTTCCAATTCATCGTAGGCTCGTTTCGTCGTAATGACGCTTACACGAAGCTCTTTCGCCAAAAAGCGGATGGAAGGAAGCTGCGCATCTTCCTCCAACGCACCGCTAATGATGGCGTCTTTGATTTGCTTCTTAATCTGCAAGTAGATTGGTTCATTACTTGCATTTTTGATCTGAATATTCACTTTTTCCTCCTACAACGTTGTGTGTTTATATTGTATATGTACACTATATAACTGTCAAGTGAATATATGGTGCACGAGATAGTTTCTTTTGGATAGCGGTATTTGAACACGATTTGCGAGGGCCGGCTAATGGTTTTCGACCCTGGCTAAATCCGTTTTTCGTCATTTGCCAGGGGTCGCCTGATGATATGAGACCCTGGCTAAACCCGTTTTTCGTCATTTGCCAGGGCTCTTCGGATGGTTTGAGACCCTGGCTAAACCCGTTTTTTGCTGTTTGCCAGGGGTCATCCGTTGGTTTTCGACCCTGGCTAATCCACTTTTCTCCACTTTGCCAGGGTCGCCGACTGATGCGAGACCCTGGCTAAGCCCATTTTTTCGTCATTTGCCAGGGGTCTTCGGATGGTTTCCGACCCTGGCTAATCCACTTTTCTCCACTTTGCCAGGGTCGCCTGATGATATGAGCCCCTGGCTAAGTCCATTTTTTGCCGTTTGCCAGGGGCGCCCGCTGATATAAGACCCTGGCTAAACCTGTTTTTCGTCATTTGCCAGGGGCACCGGATGATTTTTACCCCCCTCCCTTTTCTTCTTCATTATGGGTATAACGAACAAAACAGAAAGGGGAAGGTGAGACCATGGAAATACAGAAAGACAAAAATCAGCATCGATTCGTTCTTTATGACGGCACGAAAGAAATAGGCTCATTGTATTATCGACCGGAAGCAAATGGCGATTGGATTGCAGAACATACTGTCGTCGATAAGGCTTACGAAGGTCGAGGTTTAGCAAAAAAACTTGTAGATACCCTCATTTTGGAGGCGCAAGAAAAAGGAATCCGCGTGCAACCGGCTTGTTCATACGTTGAAAAAGTCTTTTCTGCTGAACCCGACCGTGTTAAAAAGATTTGGAAAACAAAGGAGTAAAATATGGAATCTGTCGTAGAAAAGCTGCAACGTTATGCGGCATTGGATACCCAATCGGATGCCGAATCGAAAAACTGTCCCAGCACAGAGGGACAATGGGCTTTAGCGCGAATGCTGAAACAGGAAATGGAAAACATGGGGCTCGTCGATGTGACGTTGGACGAAAACGGATACCTATTTGGCACCCTTCCTTCCACTGTAGCGGCTGAACAGGAGGAAACTATACCGGTGCTTGGTTTTCTTGCCCACATGGATACCGCGCCCGACTTTCGTGGCGGAGCGAAAAACACCCGTATCGTGAAGGCAGATGGTAAACCGATTCCACTCGGAAACGGTCGTACGCTGACAGAAGAAGTATGTCCTCTACTGCCCTCCCTGGTGGGAGAAGAATTGCTCGTAACGGACGGCTCTACCCTGCTCGGCGCGGATGACAAAGCCGGCATTGCCGAAATTCTCTGTGCCATGGAAGAGCTTATAGCGCATCCGGAAATTCCGCACGGAAAAATTCGCGTTGGCTTTACACCAGACGAAGAAATCGGACGCGGTCCGCATCGCTTCGATGTTCAAGCGTTCGGGGCGGATGTCGCTTACACCATGGATGGTGGTGTCCTGGGCGAATTTAGCGCAGAAACCTTTAATGCGGCCTCCGCGGAAATCCGTATTGAAGGCGAAAGCATTCATCCCGGATCGGCAAAGGACATAATGATTAATGCATTGCTGGTCGCCATGGAAATCAACGCCATGCTTCCGGCACACATGCGCCCGGAACACACCTCCGAACGCGATGGTTTTTACATGTTGGAAGAATTAAATGGCAATTTAGCCCACGCGGAAATGATATACATCATTCGTGATCACGATAAAACGAAATTTGAAGAGAAAAAAGAACGCTTGCGAAAAATCGTCGCTTATCTGAATGAACGTTACGGGGAACGTATCTCGCTTACCATCGAAGAATCTTATTACAATATGCACGAAGTAATCGCGCAATATCCGCAGCTTGTGGACATCGCTATCCAAGCCATGGAAGCTCTAAAGATTCCGCCGAAAGTGGAAGTTACCCGCGGAGGAACGGATGGCGCACAACTTTCTTTCATGGGACTGCCCACGCCCAACCTCTTTGTCGGCGGCATGAACTTTCACGGACCATACGAATTTGCCGTCGTCGGATGGATGGAAAAAGCCGTCGACCTGATTGTCGAAATCGCACGGCGCTTTGCACTATCGAAATAGCGATTAAGATCGTTCTTCTTCCTGTATATAGGATAGCAGCGAAAACAGCGAAATCGCCGCCTGCACGCCTTCCGATACAATCGCATTCGTAAAAAAGAGTTGATTGAGTTGGTCTCGATCTACTCCTTTCTCTCGTCGCGCCCAATCCGCCAATTGCTGTATTTCGCGGTATTGCTCCGCGCTCATGTTTCGTTTGGTCGTCTCATCGTCCATACGAGAAAGCAGAAAGAGACTAAACGAATCCAGATCGGAAAGCGCATCGGGATACGTGCTTAACAACCTGCGTAAGGCAAGCAGACGCTTGGCATGTATTCCCTCCGTCGAACCGGACAAAAGCCGAACGAGCGTTTCTTCCATAGCAGAAAGCGGCACTTTTTGTTCATAAAGACAGGCGACAAGCATTGCCGGAAAGAGCAGCTCCGATAAAAAATCCGGTGTGCGACCGATGTTCTGCAACGCCTTTGACAAGGGATTGGCGACGATACGCAACTCCTGTGAGGAAGATATAGAAGAAAAATCAAGGCTCGAAAAACTGCGCTGCAGCAATTCCAGCCCTTGAATAACCGAATAAAAATTCACTTTTCCTCGACTGTCCGCGGCATTTATACACGAACAGCCATACGTGCGACGGCGCGTATAGGGCAAAAGCGCTGCCGAAAGAAAGTAGCGGGAAAAACGGAGCGGACGCGATCCCATACTGCGATGCATCGCAGCAAGCGATTGAAGCATTTCCTCCGAAAGAGGGGGCATGGTTCTTCCATCTCCCGGCTCTGTCGACACGTGCACGCCATCCAGCAGCACGATGTCCCAGGCATCCCCCAAAATATGAAACGCTTTCATTTCCGACAAATAGCGACGCGCCACGCTGCGGCTTTCCCGCACGGAGAGGTAAAAGGCCAAACCATCTTTCTCGACGCTATGATGAAACGAAACAACAGAAAGCTCCCGAAGCAGCTTAAATAGCCCGATGACCACCAGATAATGGGCATCCGGCAGCATGCAGGCGTTTCCACGCGCATGAATGGCTAAACGGATACGAACCGGATCAGAGACCGAAATGGAAAACGGACGCTCGTCCACCAGGGGATCTGCCGTCAGCAGCGCATTCATGCCTAATTGCCTTCCGAGGCGTTTTTCGCACGTCCGCGAAGCACTTCTGCCATGAGAACCGTCGCTGCGCAGGAAGCATTCAGACTGTCCATGGGACCGACCATAGGAATCGAAACCAGTACATCACATTTTTTGCGGGTCAATTCACTAAGTCCCTTGCCTTCATTACCAATAACCAAACAAACGCCGCCGGAAAAATCCGTTTTCCACATCGTCTGCTTGGCTTCCGCCGCTGCGCCATACACCCAGATATTCGCCTTTTTTAGTTCCTCAATCGTCTGATTGACGTTGTTGATTTTGGCAATCTTCACGTAATTCGTCGCACCGGATGCCACTTTCTGCACAATGGAGGTCACCGTTGCGGCACGACGCTTCGGCAAAAGCACGCCATCCGCGCCAAAACAAGCCGCACTTCGAATGATCGCGCCAACATTATGCGGATCGGTCAGTTCGTCCAACAACACGATAAATGGAGCGTGACCGGCAGCTTCTGCACTTTGCAAAATATCTTCCACGTCCACATACGCGAAATCCGTCGCCAATAAAGCGACTCCCTGATGATTTCCGCCCTCCGTCATGCGATCCAACTTATTCTGATCGACTTCGATAATGGGCAGTTTGGCATCCTTCGCCATACCAATGATGCGATGAACCGCACCTTGCAGTCTTCCTTTCTGGACGTACAGCTTTTCCGCCTCATTGCCGTTGTTTAAGTGTTCCAAAACCGCATTGCGGCCAAAAATATAATCACTCATTTTCTATTTCCTTGTCCACGTTACGCCTGTGCGCGTATCCTTCAGCAAAATTCCCTTTTGCGCCAGCGCGTCACGAATCGCATCCGCTTTTGCAAAATCTTTCGCTTTACGCGCCTCTTCCCGCTCGGCAATCAACCGTTCGACTTCTTCATCCACATCATTTTCCGCGCTATGATCGGCAATTCCCAACACATCCAAAAGCGCAATCAGCTTTTGATAGACCTGTTCCACCGTTTTCTTAGCACTGCCTTCATGCAGAGCGCTATTTGCCATACGTACAATCTCATAAATGGCGCTTAACGCATCCGCCGTATTCAAATCGTCAGACAAGGCTTTGGTAAAAGCCTCTTCCTGCGCATGGATTTCGGCAAGAAGATGGGTCTCCGCCTCCGTCGGCTCGGTATCCACCGTATGCGCCAACAATCGTTCCAAATTGTGTTTTCCATTCATCAGACGCTCATAGCCGTTCTTGGTCGCTTCCATCACCGCGCGGGAAAAATTGATCGGCGAACGGTAGTGCGCTGAGAGCAGCCATAGACGAACCAAAATGAGGTCATAGCTCTCCGCAATGTCCTTGAGCATGAAAAAATTGCCCTTGGATTTGGACATTTTTTCCTTCGACCCGTCCGCCGTGGACACGGTAATCATCTCGTTGTGCATCCAATAACGTGCGAAAGGATGATCCGTAAGTGTCTCCGTCTGCGCAATCTCATTCTCATGATGCGGAAATTCCAGATCGCTTCCGCCAGCGTGAATGTCAATGGTTTCGCCCAACAACGCCTTGGACATCGTAGAGCATTCAATATGCCAACCCGGACGCCCTGCTCCCCAGGGACTGTCCCAAGATGGTTCAGTGCTTTCTTTTTGCTTCTTCCACAAGGCGAAATCCAAGGGATCCTGCTTGGCTTCGTTCACGCGAATACGCGCACCGGCTACCAAATCTTCAATTTTCTTACCGGAGAGCTTGCCGTATTCCTTGGCTTTGGATACATCGAAATACACAGCATCCTCGGCATCATACGCAGCCCCTTTATCGATGAGTCCCTGCACAAAAGCGATAATGGGTTCTATCATCTCCGTCGCGCGAGGATGAACCGTCTCCTCTTCCAGCAAATTGAGCTGCTTAGCCTGTTCCATAAACGCCTCAATATACTTTGCTGTAATGGCGGTAAACGGCACGCTTTCTTCCTTTGCCCGATTAATAATCTTGTCGTCGATGTCCGTAAAATTCACCACATAACGAACAGCATAACCCTGCCAACGGAGAAAACGGTGCAGCGTATCGAAAACGACGAGCGGGCGGGCGTTTCCGATGTGAATGAAGTCGTAAACGGTCGGACCACAAACATACATACGCACCTTCCCTTTTTCGATGGGAACAAATTCCTCTTTCCGTCTCGTCAGCGTATTGTAAATTTTCATGCGTCTTCCTTTCCCGAAAGTGTCCGTTCCAGTCGCGCCAACACCTCATCCCGTCCCAGAATCATGAGCGTTTGCCCGAAATCGGGTCCGGAAGTTGCCCCGACCACGGCGGCACGAATCGGAAACCACAAATTCTTGCCCTTGATTCCGCTCTCCGTCTGTATCGTTTTTACCACGCTATTGGCAAATTCTTCTGTCATACACGACTGTGAACGCACTTTTTCGGCAAAACGGGAAACCAAATCGTGTGCCTCCGGCGTAGACAAAATTTCCTTCGCTTCTTCTTCATACACCAAGTCGGTGGCGGACACGAAAAGATGGCGCGTTAAATCCGGCATTTGCTGAAAATATTCCACACGGTTCTGATAGAGTGCCGCCACTCGTTGTAGCGTATCGGCATCGGGATTCTCTCCCACCAATCCTTCTTTTTGCAGGAACGGCGTCATCGCCTTGACCACCTCTTCCACCGGCATCGCCTTGATGTATTCTCCATTCATCCAGTTCAGCTTTTTTACATCGAAAATGCCGCCCGTTGAAGAAATGCGGTCAAAATCAAACGCCTTGATGAGTTCCTCACGCGACAATATTTCCTCGTTACCCTTAGGCGACCAACCCAAAAGCGCGATGTAATTAATCAACGCCTCCGGCAAATATCCTTTTTCCATGTACTGTTCCACCGCCGCATCGCCGTTTCGTTTGGACAGCTTTTTGTGGTCTTCTCCCAATACGGTCGGCAGGTGAACATACGTCGGCTCGTCCCAACCGAAATTTTGATACAGCAAAACATGTTTCGGCGTGGAGGAAATCCACTCTTCGCCGCGGACAATATGGGTTACGCCCATCAGATGGTCATCTACGACCACAGCAAAGTGATACGTCGGATAGCCATCCGATTTAATCAGCACCTGATCATCCAGTTCGTCCGTATTAAACGTGATATCGCCCTTAATTGCGTCATGAAAGGTAATATTCCTATCGCGCGGCAGCTTCATGCGAATGACGTATTCTTCGCCTGCGTCAAGATGTTTCTGCACTTCTTCCGGCGTAAGCGCACGGCAATGCCCATCATAGCGCGGCGTTTCGCCCTTTTCCTTCATGGCATCACGAATATGGTCTAAACGCTCTTTGGAACAGAAGCAATAGTATGCCTGTCCCTGTTCGATGAGCTGTTCCGCATAACGGCGATAGAGCCCCTGTTCATGGCGGTGCGACTGAATATAGGGACCATTTCCTCCTTTTTCGGAGACCGTATTGCCGGAAAGAAAGGGACCTTCGTCATTTTCCAGTCCTGCCCAATGCAACACCTGCAAAAGATTTTCCAGCGCATCCGGCACAAAACGAGTACGGTCGGTATCCTCAATACGAAGAATGAAATGACCGCCATGATGACGCGCATAAAGGTAATTAAATAAAGCCGTGCGAAGTCCTCCGATGTGTAAATACCCGGTGGGGCTTGGCGCAAATCGAACATTAACCTGGGACATGCCTTCCTCCTGTATTTTCATGGCAGCAAATTGCTCGCCCTTGGGGCAGCGCCCCCTGCTTCCTGTTTGTGGCAAAAAGGCATTTATTCGCCTTCACATTGCCGACAAATCCAATCTCTATTCTAATACGAAAAGGACAAAAACACTTTCCGATGGTGAATTTTTCGTCTCTTCCGGTTACGGTGTAGAAAGGACAATTATGATTATTGGTATCTTATTATTGAGCATCGGCGCACTCATTTTGCTGACCCAACTGCTTGGTGCAAACTTCTTGAAACTGGTCGGTCTTTATTGGCCAACTCTTCTGATTCTATACGGGGCGCTGCGTTTGCTTACCGATAAACATCGGCATAATTTTCCGCTCTTTCTCATGGCGTTCGGAGCAATCCTTCAAGCCTACAAACTGCAATTGTTCCGTGGGAACATTCTGCTCATTCTCATCGCCCTCTGCCTCATTCTTTTGGGGTTACGCATGATCATCAACCGTTTTTCCCAACGACACACGAACTATAATGAAAATGTCTTCACTGACGATGACGACCACCAACAGAAGGGAGCCTATGGCTATGAAGAACGCGATATGCTAAACGACCGCTTTCTTTTCGCGGATGCGCATCGCGTATACCGTTCCGATTCCTTCTCCGGCGGCGATATTGAAGTCGTCTTTTCTTCCGTAACCCTCGACCTCAAAAATGTGCTGCCCCTCGACAATGTGGTTCGCCTCAATGCCAGCGTGCAGTTTGGGGAACTGGTTCTGCAAGTTCCTGCCGATTGGCATGTCATCGTGAATGGCAAGCATTACTATTCCGTCCATGAGAAAAAGGAGATGCCGGAAGCGGCGACCACACTGTATGTTGACAGCGAAGTCTTTGCCGGAACGCTGAAAATTTTATAACGCGCTTTCGCTGCTTATTCCACATTCATCAAAAGCTGTGCCGGTTTGATTTCCTTCAGCACGATATCTTTTGGAAGACTCACTTCTAAGGACAAGGTCTGCAAGCCGGCACTTGCGCCGCTGAGATTAGCGGTTACAACGATGTCGGAATCACGCAGCGCATCCAGATCATTTTTATACGCTTGCAGACGCAAGGTGATGGTTTTTACTTCTCCGGCAGGACGTGCTTTAAGAGAACCGCCATTTACCGATTGAATGCGCTCGACGTTTACCGAGAAAGAACGCTCTTCTCGCACATCCAACGTGATTTGGGCTTTATACGCCAGCTTGTCGTTTACCGGCGTGATGCCCTCCGGATAATTCAGCGTTACCGGATATAGTCCGTCTTTCGTTATTTTGCTTAAATCTAACGGCTGCGTCGTAACCGTCGTCAGCTTATCGATATCCGCCGTTTTGCCCATAACCAGTACCGTATTGGGTGTCACAGCCGACTGGCGAACGCGAACGGGGGCTTCTTGCCCTTTTGCTGGGGCGAATTGCAGTTGAACGGGCACTTCTTTTTGTTTGGCAATCATGGCACTGACATTTACCGATGAAAGCGAGAGACTGAGGTCTTCCACAGGATTCCCGTTTTCATCTACCGGGTGCACCTGTAAATTAGCCGACGTGTCCGCCGTAAGACCGTTCAAATTAATAACGACATTGACATTCGCTACCCGTTCCACCGCCGAACGGGGACCGGTTACTTCAATCGTCTGCGGCGTGGCGGCAAGACCGCGCAAAACGTAGTTATCCGCAAGCGTTCCCGTTTCTTTAATCGTCACATTTCGACTTTTGGTAATCACTTTTTCCACTTGTACCTGTACGCGAGAGTTTGCCGTTTCATTAATGACCACATTGGTCGGCACGGTGTAGCGAATCGGCACGGCTTGCGTTCCTTCTTTCAACGTGCCGGCATCAATAGAAGCAACGACAAAATTGCGGTCTAAACTGCCAAGATCGTTGCGTTTGCCCAATATGCGAAGCGATGTTTGCTCAAACTCCATGTCCGTGATTTTGAGTTCTTTTTCCTCCAACGCATCCTGATTAATGATGCGGATAGGAATGTCGGACAAGGTTGCCGACTGTGTCGGATTGACGCCTGCCGTGATATAACTCCACATAAGAATGCCGATAATGAGCGAGGTCAGCTTCCATTGCCAATTATGTTTAAGCAGTTTCATCCTGACCTCCTTTTTCATTTCGTTTCGGTTGTGACGATGGAGCCGCTGGTTTCTTTTCTCTATAGCTCGCATCACGCATGTCTTTGCGTGCGCCATCCTTTTCCTCGTCTTCTTCAGATTGTTCCTTCTTTTTGGTATTCAGGAAAGACAGCAGCCGTCCCGGACCGGACAAACGTTCGGTCGTTGTTCCGTTTTCATAGAACGTTGTTATGTTCTCCCGCAGCGTGGATTCATCCATGTGTCGGGAGATTTGCCCGTTGGAACACAGAGAAATCGCACCGGTTTCTTCGGAAACCACGACGACCAACGCATCCGATCGTTCCGATATGCCCAGTGCTGCGCGATGACGCGTTCCGAGATCTTTGTCCAAATTGCGATTCTGCGTTAAGGGCAAAAACGTTCCTGCTGCCAGTACCCGCTCGCCACGAATGATGACCGCACCGTCATGAAGCGGTGTGTTGGGAATAAAGATATTGATCAACAATTCGGCAGTAACCAAAGCATCGACTTCCGTGCCGGATTCCACAATTTCCTTTAGCCCCGTTCCCCCTTCCAAAACAATCAGTGCGCCGATTTTCTGCCGCGAAAGAGAGGTCGCCGCCCGGACAATTTCCTCCACACGACCGGCGCTTCGCACTCGTTCACCGCCACTGTTCACTAAGTTGCTCAACCATCCCTGTGACCTGCCCAAACGTTCAAACGCCCGACGAATCTCCGGTTGAAACACCACAATGGTCAACAAAAAACCGGCAGTAAGAATATTGGACAACAGCCAGTTCACCGTGTACAGTTTTAAGCCATCGCTAATCTGCGCAAAGACGAGAATCGCGATAAACCCTTTGATGAGTTGCTCGGCACGGGTCTCACGAACCAATAAAATCAAATAATAGACAATGACGGCAATGACAAGAATATCAATGACGTCGGTAACGGAGAATGTTACCAGCAATTCACGAAGATTTCGAAAATAGTTCATGATGCCCCCTCTCTGTCGTCTATTTTAGCACAAGCCCTGCGTAAATTTGCCTTCCGCAAACCGCTTTTGCGAAAGGGAACAAAAAAAACTGCCGCGTGATTCTCACGCGACAGTCTTCTCCATTCTTAACCCCTTCGGCAGTCCGTATTATGCCGATGCCGAAAAAGGCTCTCTCTTTTGGTTAATAGTTGGCAATATCATTCTGTAAATAGACCAACAGACCTTCTAATGCTTCTTTTTCATCCGGTCCATCGGTACGCAAAATAAACTTTGCCCCCTTGCCGGCACCCATGCTGAGCACGCTCATAATGGATTTTCCGTTAAACACTTTATGATCGCGTTCCAAATAGACATCTGCAAGGAATTTCTTTGCCGTCTGAATGAAATTGGCGGCAGGGCGACCCATAAGCCCGATTTCATTATCCAACACTACTTTTTCTTCGACCATGGACTTCCTACCTTCACCTTTACACGACCATGTTTCTCTACATCAATACGTGATAAACTTTTCTCCTGCGCAACCGCAGATCGGGCATTTCTCTTCTCTGGAAAGCGAAACAAAGCCGCACACCGGGCAGAGATACACCGAGTCATTGACTTCCAAATCTTTTCCCTGCTCTACCGCATCTTTTGCCACGCCAAACATCTTGGCATGCACTTTTTCCGCTTCAATCGCAAAACGCATCGCACGCACCGCACCTTGTTCATCCTGCATTTCCGCTACCTGAATATATGCCGGATACATTTCGGTAAATTCAAAGGTTTCGCCATCAATCGCGCCCTGCAAATTTTCAGCGGTTTTTCCGATGCCGAACCCGCCGCGCGTGGCGACATCAAAATCGCCCTCTAAGTCTTTCATGGCTTTATAATGCAACCCGGCGTGAATTCGTTCCGCTTCCGCCGTCGCATCAAATAAACGCTTTACATTCGGAAAACCTTCTTTTTCGGCTGCCTGTCCCCAAATATTATAGCGATTGCGCGCCATGGATTCTCCGCCGAATGCCGATCGCAGGTTGGCCTGTGTCATGTGCTTCATGGAACCCTCCTCTTTCCTTCTCCACCTCGCCGTCTCAACAAAAGGAGACGGTTTCCCACTTTCGTTCGTTCAATATATGTGGAAACTACTACTATAGTAAGGGATGCACTGTAAAAAGTAAAGCAAAAATGCAATCGTTTCCTCTTTTTTAATTAAAAAAAGCAAGTCGCGGTATTTGCCACGGCTTGCCTCTTCTCTTTCTGTACCGCTGACGCCTTTAGCGCTGAAGCATATAGTGGTCAATCTGATACAGCGCGCCCCAGTTCGAACCGGCACGTTCTAACTGCTTCACCAGCGACTGGAACGTAGCTTCTTCCTCCACCTGCTCTTTCACATACCAGTGCAGAAAAATTTCCGCCGGCTTGTGGTCTTCTTTTTGCGCCAAGTCGATGAGCTTATAGATATTCTTCGTCACCACCTGCTCATGCGCCAACGCCTTTTGGAAAACGTCTAACAGACTCTTGAATTTTCCCTCTCCCGGATTGAGGGGACGATAATGAACCGGATAGCCGACCTCTTGCAGAAAGCCAATCATCTTATCCGCATGTTCCACTTCTTCTTTCGCCTGCATGTCCATGAAATGCTTCATGCCTGCCATATCTTCTTCTGCTAAATAAGCGGACATCGTCCGGTAAATATAGGCCGATTCGAGTTCAAAATTCGCCTGTTCATTTAAGGCATCCAAAATCTTCATATTATCCTCCTTATAGTTTTGTTCTATCGATTCTTCTGAACCGTTATAGTTAATGTACCCGTCTTTCCTTGCCTCTAACCTGAACCGTTTTTGGGGAGGCGAACAACGCATACCGTTGAGGCGGTTTGGAGAGTGTGGAGAAGGCAAAACCACGTTTACTTGGGAACAGCGTAAGTTGGGGGAACTTTGCAACATTACTACGGGCAAACTTGATGCAAATGCTATG
>QWCB01000421.1_pt1 | contig 58172 bp, 58 predicted proteins | sample 1972511 | NCBI WGS metagenome assembly QWCB01 (sample SAMN09866719, study PRJNA288562) | Human gut metagenome isolate term5_stool, whole genome shotgun sequencing... | isolation source: gut | host: Homo sapiens | place: USA: California | reverse complement strand
CAGGAAAATTGCGGAGAAATCGCTTGAAGAGAGGAATTTTGTCTAATTTGATTATAGCATATCTTTTGGAAGAACAAAATACTTTATGTACGCCGCCCGTAGGCGGCAAAAATCAGTCCGGTGGAAATTCCAGTTCGGCAAACTCCGCATCAGTCAGCAGTTTCAGCTTTTCGATAACACCCTCCGACAGTTCCCGCAGGGCGGTTTCATCGGGCATCAGGTAGCACTGCATGAGCCGCAGTTCATGGATAAGCCCCAGCCGGGTGCCGGTGTTGTAGAGCATCAGCAGCATGAGTTCTTCATGGTTAAAGTTCATGCGCATCCCTCACTTTCCGGCACCCAGTTGGGTTGCACTCCGAGGCATCGCACTTCTCTTTGAGAGTTTGCAGAACAGAGGGGCGTTCCGACCGCTTGTCCAGAAACCCCGGCAGTTCCTTGAAGCCGATGCTGTCCACATAGTGCGCCGAAATTTTCCCGTCCTGATTCAGCATGATCACATCGCTGACCGACAAGCTGTGCCCGTGGTAATCCAGAGGGCGGGCGCAGTTGAATTTTTGGTACAGTTGTTCCAGCAGGTTGTTCCTTCTTCATGTGGTCATTTTACCAAAAGAGCTGCCCTATAAAAATCACGTTCAAGAAAAAACACAACATCCGTTTTGTGCTGCCATCCCACCTTGCCACATAAACTATAGGAGAACTGCTCCGGGAGGTGCTGCTATGCTGTTGTCGCTGCTGCAATTTTTCGCCACAAAGTTTCTGGTGCTGGCGCTGCATTTGGAGGCCGGGAGCTTCCCCAAGCCCCTGACCGCGCGGGAGGAGATCGAGACCTTCGCCGCGCTGCGGGCGGGAGACGGCTCTGCGCGGGAGAAACTCATCCGGCACAATCTGCGGCTGGTGGCCCATGTGGCGAAAAAATACTACGCCCAGCCCGGCGACCAAGAAGATTTAATCTCCATCGGCACCATCGGCCTGATGAAGGCGGTGGACACCTTCGACTCCACCCGCAAGGCACGTTTCTCCACCTACGCCAGCCGGTGCATTGAAAACGAGCTTCGGATGTATTTCCGGCGGGAGCGCAAGAACGGCGGGACGGTCTCGCTGCAGGAAACGCTGGAAGCGGGCAAGGATGACACGGCCCTGACTCTTTCGGACGTATTGCAGGACGGCTTCTGCATGGAGGACCGGTGCGAGCAGCAGGACGAGGCCCGGCGGCTGCGGCAGCTCATCGAGGGGCTGCCGGCGCGGGAACGGAAGCTGATCTTGCTGCGGTACGGGCTGGCGGGCCAGCCGCCGCTGACCCAGTTGGAAACGGCAAAGCTGCTGCAAATCAGTCGAAGCTACGTTTCCCGGCTGGAGACCCATGCCCTCGCGCTGCTGCGGGAGGGGTGGGAACATAAAACGGCACAGAAGGAGTGATCTTCTGTGCCGTTCGTCTTATTTCAAAATTTCTGCTTGGAGTTTGTCCAGCTCTTCGAAGCTGTACAGGCGGTTCAGCGCCTCCACCAGCTCCTTTTTCGAGAGCCGGGGCGGAAGACCGAGGGCGTTCAGCAGGGCGTATTTCCGCTCGGCGCTGCCGGGCGTGCCGGAAAGTTTCCAGTTGTACAGGTCGGTGTAGGTGATGGCGCGGCCCGCCGGTTTCGGGGCCGCGGCGGCATTGGCCTCCGGGCCGAGGGCGTCTTTGAGGGCCTGTAATACAATGGCGTCGTCCACGCCTTCGACCCCCAGCAGCCCTTCCTTGCCGGGCTGGGGCTTCCGTTTTTCCTTGCCGTGGATGGCCGGAACGTAAGCCTGAACCACATGCTCGGCCCCGACGAGGTTCGTGATATAGGTGCGGATGCGAAACCCGGCGGCGTCCGAATCGGTGAAGAGGATGAGGCCGTTTTTCTTGGCCAGCGCTTTCAGAAGCTGCTGGCGCTTTTTGTCCTTGTAGATGCCGAAGCCGTCCGTCAGCAGGATCATCGCATCGGTCAGGTGGGAGAGGCGGGCCGCGTCGTATTTGCCCTCCACCACCAAGACTCGGTCGGTATGCAGAAGTTCTCGTTGGCTCATCGTCCGCTCCCCGCCAGCGCGAGGCGGCACAGGGCTGCTTCCAGCAGCACCTCGTCGTCTACGGGCTGGCTTTTCAAAGATTTATCGAGGTCCAGCAACACCTGCAAACAAGCTTCGAGCTGGCCAAGGGTATAGTGGCTGGCCGTTTCGGCCGAGCGCTTGAGGCGGTAATCGCTGCCCTTGTAGCCGAAATCCTTGAAGACGGCGCTGTAGCTCTTCCGCTTGGCGGCCCCCAGCTTGACCCGGTACAGGTCCACGTAGCTGCCGATCATGGCGGCGGTGATGGCGATGGGCTCCTGCTGCAAGCGGAGAAGGGTCTGCATTTTTTTGCACGCCCCGGTGGCATTTTTTGCCGTGATCATCCGGATCATCTCGAAAACGTCGGCCTCCAAGCTGACGGTGCCCATCTCGGCCACCATGGCGGCGGTAACGGTCTGGTAACCGGACAGGGCGCAGAGCTTATCCACCTCGTTTTCCAGCAGGAAGGGGTCCTCGCCGCAGCGCTCCAACAGGGCGGCGGCAGCGCTTTCGGGCAGGGTGGTGTCCTGCGCCTTGGCCCGGTCGATCAGCATGACCTTGAGCTCATAGGGTTTCGGCTTTGCTAGTTCTTCGGCAAAGCCGATTTTTTTGCACGCGGCGATCAGCTTCTGGGCCCGCTTTCCGGTCTTGAGCTTCCCGCGTTCCAGCGGGAAGACGCTGCCCAGCACGGCCACGGCGTTCTCCAAGCTTTCCAGCGTCCCGCACAGCTCGTCGAGGTCCTTGTCGCTATAGGCGGCGGGGTCGAGCTCCGGCAGCATGACGACGCGCCGGGTGCCGAAAAAGGAGATGGTGCCCGCTGCCATGATGAGCTGTTCCAGCTCCGGGGCCGCACCGTCCAGCACGGTGGCCTCTTCGCCGCTGTCCGCCGAGAGGACCCGCACGGCGGCAGCCACGGCCTGACGCACGAGATACCGCTCGCTGGAATAAAAGTAGTAGACCGGGCAGCCGCTGTCCGCCAGCTGCCGGAGTTTTGCTTCCGTTGCCAAAAAAGGACCTTCTTTCGTGGGTGCGGGCTTTTTTGCGGCCCGCGGATGCCGGAGAAATCCGTACCGTTAGTGTACCTGAGTTGGGCGGCGTTGTCAATCCGCCCCTGCGGGCTGATACCGAAAAAATGCCGCACAGGGGCTTTTCTTAGGGTAAAAAACATGATATACTGAGCTTGATTTTCGAAACTGCTGAAGACGGTTAAACCCAGCGGACAAGTACCTCCTGCCCGGAAAAACGAAAGGAAGCCGTCTGAAGTGAAAGGATGGACCGCCTACGAAACGCCCCAAACTGACTTTGCAGCTCCAATATAATTCCCCCCTGATCCTGACCTTTTTTCTGCTGTCGCTGGCAGTGTTCTTCCTCGGCCAGTGGACGAACGGCTGGACGACCATGCACCTGTTCTGCGTCTACCGCTCGTCGCTGAAGGACCCGCTGTTCTATGTCCGCCTGTTCGGGCATGTGCTGGGCCACGCAAGCTGGGACCATTTCCTGAACAATATGCTCCTGCTCCTCGTCATCGGCCCGCCGATGGAAGAAAAGTACGGCAGTGTTCCCCTGTTGGAAGGCATCGTCTTCACGGCGCTGGTGTCGGGCGTGCTGCAATGCGCCCTCTTCCCCCGCACGGCTCTGTTGGGGGCCTCCGGCATCGTCTTCATGCTCATCATGCTGGCGTCGCTGTCCGGCTTTTCGGGCGGCATCCCGGTCACGATGCTGCTGGTGGCTGCCCTCTACCTCGGCCAGCAGGTGTATGATGTCCTTTTCGTCCACGACAACGTGGCCAACTTCATGCACATCGTGGGAGGCATCTGCGGCACCGGCTTCGGCTATGTTTACGCCCTGCGCCCCAAAAAGCGGAAGCCAGCGGCCTACAAAGCCTCCGGCAAGCCCGGTCTGAAATTTGAAAAGACCTCCCGGCGGAAAAGCCGGTAAACGAACAACGCCCCTTCTGCATCGTAGAAACGTGCAGAAGGGACGTTGTTTTTGCCCGATGAAGCTTACAGAGTCTTACAGAACTCCTTGAGGTAGGCACGGAATGCCTCGCCGATCTCCGGGTGCTGCAATGCCAGCTCGACCTGCGCCTCTACGACCTTGAGCTTGTTGCCCATGTCGTAGTGCTTGCCGGTGAATTCCACCGCGGTCATGCCGCCGTAATTGCGGGCATACTCGGCCATGGCGTCGGTCAGCTGGATCTCGCCGCCCGCGCCGGGCTTGGTGTGGGCGAGGATGTCGTAGATCTCCGGGGTCAGCAGGACGCGGCCCAGAATGGAGTAGTTGCTGAACTCCTGCCCTTTCTTGGGCTTCTCGATCATGTCATCCACGAAGAAATAGTTGTCGTGGATGGGGGTGGTCTTCAGGCTGCAATAGCGGCTCACGTCGGCCCAAGGCACGGCGGACACGCCCGCTGCCGGGCGGCCGAATTCCTTGTAAGCGCGGATGAGCTGGGCGCAGACCGGATCTTCGCCCCAGATGACGTCGTCACCGTAGATGACCACGAAGGGGTCTTCGCCGGTAAAGGCCTTTGCCATGCTGACCGCATGGCCGAGGCCGAGGGTCTGCTTCTGGCGGACGAAATAAATGTTGGCCATGTTGGAGATGCCGAGACACTCTTCCAGCATTTTCTCCTTGCCGGGGGCAGCCAGCTTCTCTTCCAGCTCCGGAGCACGGTCAAAGTGGTCTTCGATGATGCTCTGGTTGCGGCCCAGAATGATCAGGATATCGGTGATGCCGGAGCGCACCGCCTCTTCCACGAGGTACTGGATGGCGGGCTTGTCCACGATGGGCAGCATACCCTTGGGCATGGCCTTGGTGGCGGGCAGCACGCGGGTGCCGAGGCCCGCAGCGGGGATGACGGCTTTCGTGACATTCTTCATGATTCGTTCTCCTTCAAATATGTTTCAGGCTGGGTGCATCAGCCGTAAACCAGATTGATGAGGGCATCCACATTGGGGCCCAGCAGCAGAGTGGCCGCACTGCCGACGACCATCAGCAGCAAAAAGCAGCCGAACACGGCGGCAATGCTCACGCCGCCCTGCGCCGCCAGAACGGCTTTGCGCTGGGCAGCGTCCGGGAACTCGGCCCGGATGCGCTTGATCTTCTCGGCAGCGCTCTTGCGGTAGAGCCACTTGCCGTACATACCGCGCACGACCATCAGCAGAAAGCTCAGCGCCGAGCAGATGCGGGCCAGCAGGACCATGGTGGAGTCGCTGAGGGCCGGGGCCATGGTGCTGCCAGTGATCTGCATCAATTGCAGCAGGGTCGGCACCGCCAGCAGCAGTTCCGCCGCCAAGAAGCCGAAGGCCGGTTTCCACGCCTTGCGGTAGAAGAAATAGAACGGCCCGAACAGCAGCGCCGAAAAGCTCATGGAGACCTTGCTGTGGGCAAGCTGCATCCGGCAGTAGGTGTTCATATAGGCCGGAGATGCGGGGCCGATGTAGCTGGCCCAGTCCGCGCAGGGGATGCCGTCCATGGCTTCCTCCTTGCCGAAGGCTGCCTCATACGCCTGTTTCATGGGGTCTGCCGACGGGGTGCCGGCCTCCTGAAACTGGCGGTAGAAGCTGGAATAATCAAAACTGCCCTCGCCGGGGTCCTCGCTGCGGTCGGCGGGCTCTTCGGCCCCCTCCGGCGGCAGCACCGCGCCGCAGCAGCGGCAGTGCTCTTCGCTGCGCAATGTCCGCTCGCCGCACGCCGGGCAGGTGCACAGCTCGGATTCCTGATACGGGAACTTCCACTCATATCCGGCAGCATGGGCGGCGCTGTGGATGCAGCGGCCCAGTTTTTCGTAACAATCCCGGTGATACGGTGCACCGCAGTCCGGGCAGACAACGATATCGTCCCGCAATGTCAGCGGCTTGCCGCAGCCCTCGCAGGGACAGCCATAATATTTTGGCATAATTTCCTCCCATAATGGTACTTGATGCTATTATACTCCCTTCCCGGAGAAAAGAAAAGGTGAAAATCTTCAAATTTCCAGCACGATGATGATTTTTCCTCTTTACTTTATCATGAATTCCCGGTATACTAATGAAGTATCTGTGTATAAACTGTATCTTTTGCGAGGTATATGAGAATATGATCACGACCGAAGAACTGAAAGTGAAGCTGGCCGAATACGGCACAGCGGTGAAGGACCTCGAAGAGGCTCTCGCCATCGAGGCTTCCCGCAAGCGTGTGCAGGAGCTGGAGCACACCATGTCCCGCCCCGGCTTCTATGACGATGCCGAGCTGAGCAAGAAGGTGTTCGACGAGGTGGGCGACCTGCGCGGCAAGCTGAACCGCTTTGAAAAGCTGCAGGGCCTGTACGACGACGCCGAGACCATGCTGGAAATGCTGGACGAGGAGTACGACCCTGACATGATCCCCGAAGCCGAGGAGGCCGTCAACACCGTGGAAAAGGCGGTGGACGAGCTGCAGCTCATGACCATGCTGAACGGCGAGTACGACCACAGCAACGCCATTCTGACCTTCCACGCCGGCACCGGCGGCACCGAGGCGCAGGACTGGGCCGAGATGCTCTACCGCATGTACAACCGCTGGGCCGCTGCCCACGGCATGACCGTGGAAGTGCTGGACTATCAGGACGGCGACGAGGCCGGCCTGAAGAGCGCTTCCATGATGGTCAAGGGTGCCAACGCCTACGGTCTGCTCAAGAGCGAGAACGGCGTGCACCGTCTGGTCCGCGTCTCCCCCTTTGACGCCAACGCCCGCCGCCAGACCAGCTTCGCTTCGCTGGAAGTCATGCCGGAGCTGGACAACACCATTCAGGTGGACATCCGCCCTGAAGACATCGAGATGCAGGTCTACCGCTCCTCCGGTGCCGGCGGCCAGCACATCAACAAGACCTCTTCTGCTGTCCGTCTGATCCACAAACCCACCGGCGTCGTGGTCAGCTGCCAGACCCAGCGCAGCCAGTTCCAGAACCGCGACTACGCCATGGAAATGCTGAAGGCAAAGCTGTATCAGATCGCCCAGCAGCAGCACATGGACAAGATCGAGGATATCAAGGGCGTCCAGAACGAGATTGCATGGGGCCACCAGATCCGCAGCTACGTCTTCATGCCCTACACGATGGTCAAGGATCACCGCACCAACTACGAGACCGGCAATGTGGATGCCGTTATGGACGGCGACCTCGACGGTTTCATCTTTGCTTACCTTAAGGCCGCCAGCCGCGGGGAGCTGCAGGATACCTGATCTGCCCGAACCAAAAAGCGCCCACACTTCGCGAGAAGTGTGGGCGCTTTTTTCCTTCATAAGAAAAAATAGACCTCATCTTTTTTGATGAAGTCTATTTTTCATTAGCCGCTTAACTTAATGGCATTGCGCAAGCGGCAAAGCCCATTTTGTCGAGCACGGACAATTCGGTGCGCAGTCTGCCCTCAGGATGGGCAGACTGCACATCATTTCAGCACGAGTTCATCTGCCAAAGCATCCATCTGCGCCTTGGCCATGTCATTGGCGGCGGAACGGATGGTGACGACATTCTCGCAGACGGTGATGTTCTTCATGCCCTCCAGTTCGGCGCGCATGAGCTTGGCCGCCATGGGGGCCCACGTGCCGTTCTCCATCAGGCCGACGGTGCGGCTCTGGAAGTTCTTGGTCTTGAGGTGGGCCAGCAGATTTTCCATCGGCGGGAAGAGGAAGCCGTCGTAGGTGGCACAGGCCAGCACGATCTTGCCGCAGCGGAAGGCTTCGGTCACGGCGTAGGAGACGTCGGTGCGGGTCAGATCCATCTCCACGACCTTGGCTCCCTTGGCGCGGAGCTTTTCGGCCATGAGGTGTGCGGCCTCGCGGGTGTGGCCGTGGATGGAGGCGCTGGCGACGAGGATCTTTTCCGGCTCCTCGGCCTTGTAGCTGGACCACATATCGTAGTAGGCCAGATACTTGCTCAGATCTCCGGTCAGGACCGGGCCGTGGAGGGGGCAGATGGTCTGGATGTCCAGCGCGGCCGCCTTTTTCAGCAGGGCCTGAACCTGCGGGCCGTACTTGCCCACGATGTTCAGGAAGTAGCGGCGGGCCTCACTGGCCCAATCGGCGTTTGCATCGTATTTTGCCACGGCGCCGAAGCGGCCGAAGCCGTCGGCGGAGAAGAGGACCTTCTCGGTGGACTCGTAGCTGACCATGACCTCCGGCCAGTGGACCATGGGGGCAAAAACGAAGGTCAGAGTGTGGGCACCCAAGCTCAGGCTCTCGCCGTCCTTGACCACAACGCGGCGGTCCTTGGCGATGGCGTCGGCCCCGAAGAACTGCTCCATATACAGGAACGTCTTGGCATTGCCCACCACCTGCATCTCCGGGTAGAGCGCGGCGAGCTTGGCGATGTTGGCACCGTGGTCTGGCTCCATGTGGGAGACGACGAGGTAATCGGGGGCTGCGCCGCCCAGTGCCTCGGCCAGATTTTCCAGCCACGGGTCGGTGGCGCGGGCATCCACCGTATCGAGGATCGCGGTCTTTTCGTCCCGGATGACATAGGAGTTGTAGCTGACGCCCGTGGGCACGGGGTACTGGCTCTCAAACAGGTCGATGGTGGTATCATCCACACCGATGCCCAGAATGGCATCGCTGATCTTTTTCACGCTCATAGAAGACAACCTTTCTCTGATTTTATCGTTTTTCCGGCGAACCGGAAGTTTTTACTAGGAACTTTTCTTAGTATAGCACATGGATTTTCTTATTGCAAGATTCGTTTTCCTACAATCTTCCCTGTTACTCCGGCAGCTGTGCGGTGACCGGGCGGCCCGGCTCGCTGTCCAGCTCCAGCAGCGTTGCCGCGCTCTCCTCGTCGAGGCTCTGCACGCTCCGCAGTTTCCGGCTGATGGCGCGGGTGCGCACGCCGATGAGGTTGTCCAGCTCCTCGTCGGTCTGGCGGAGGCGCTGCTGCATCTTGGCAAGGCCCTGCCCGAACTTGTCGAACTCGGTCTTCACCGCGCCCAGCAGCTGCCAGACCTCGCCGGAGCGCTTCTGGATGGCGAGGGTCTTGAAGCCCATCTGTAAGCTGTTCAGCAGAGCGGCCATGGTGCTGGGGCCGGCCACATTGACCTGATAATCCCGCTGCAGCACTTCCAGAAGCCCCGCGTTGACCACCTCGGCATACAGGCCCTCAAAGGGCAGGAAGAGGATGCCGAACGTGGTGGTATAGGGCGGCTCGACGTATTTTTCGTGGATGTCCTTGGCCTCGCTGCGCAGCACCAGTTCCAGCGCGTGCCGGGCGTTTTCCACGGCCTGTGCATTGCCGGAAGCCTGTGCGTCCTGCAAGTGGGCATAGGTGTCACCGGGGAACTTCGAATCGATGGGGAGCCAGACGGTGCCGCCGTCCACGCCCGGCATCTTGATGGCGTACTCGACCCGCTGGGTGCTGCCGGGGATGGTGGCCACGTTCGTTTCGTACTGCTCCGGGGCGAGGATCTCTTCGAGGATGGCTCCCAATTGAATTTCACCCAGAATGCCGCGGGTCTTGACGCCGGAGAGCACCTGCTTCAGCCCGCCCACATCCGCCGCAAGGCTCTGCATCTCGCCGAGGCCCTTGTACACCTGTTCGAGCTGGGCGTTCACGGCCTTGAAGCTCTCGGTCACCCGCTTCTGCAAGGCGTCCTGCAATTGCTCATCGACGGTGCGGCGGATTTCATCCAGCTTGCGGGTGTTCTCGGCTTGGAGGGCTGTCATGCTGTCGGCCAGCGTCTTGCGCAGCTCTTCGAGCTTCTGGGTGTTGGCCGCTTCCAGCGACTGCAAGCGCTGTTCCAGAATCTGCTGCTGGCCGTTCTGCCCTTGGGCGAGGGTGGTGCTCATGTTCTGCACGGCGGTCTGTAATGTCTCGCTCACGCTGCGGATGGCGGTGTAGTTCTGCTCCGCCAGCGCGGCCTGCCGGGCCGCAAGATCTTTGGCCTGTGCGTCAAACTGCTGCTGCATCCAGCGCTTGAGTTCCTCATTGTTCTGCGCGGCATTCTGCTTTTTGCCGGTGCGCCAGAGCACCACGGCCAGTTCCAAGCAGATGGCAACGAGCAAAAGGGTATAAAGTCCTGCCAGATATTCCATTCGGTTCTCCTGATCTGAAACATTGAAAATGCGGGTCCCGCCGTACTGGGCGGGACCCGGTTTAAGGTCTTATTCTTCCAAAAGTTCGTAGTCCACCAGCTCTTTGCGGGTGTCGAGGGCATCGCCGTAAAGGCCCACGCCGTCCACTTCGCATTCGCCGGACTGGTTGTCGTAGGGGTCGGAGCGGAAACCGGTCATGGGCGGGTCAAAAGGCGCTTCAAAGGCGCGGTTTGCCACCATGCGGCCGGTGTCCAGACTGCCGAAGTAGTGGCGGCGCATGGTCTCGTCCCCCAGCCGCGCCATGGAGGCGCCAAAGGAGCAATCGGCGTACATCCAGCCCTTCGGTGCGATGTAGAACATGGCCCAGTCGTGGCAGCCGACCCCGGTGAGGGAAACGGACAGGCCGCTCTGCCACTGGGCCGGGATGCCCACGATGCGGCAGAGGGTGATGAAGGTCAGCGCCATGATGCCGCAGTCGCCCCGGCGGTCCCGCGCGCAGTGGTCGGGCAGACACTCCTGCACGAAGTAGGCGGGCTGGTAGTGGTAGCGGACGTTCAGGGTAACGTAATCATAGATGCGCTTGGCCTTTTCCGCCGGGTCGGTAATGCCGTCGGTCAGTTGATGGGCCAGCGCTTTCAGGTAGGGCGTAAAGACGATGTGGGGCGCTTCCTCCCCGGTGTCGAAGGTCGGCTGCTCTGCGTCGGGGGTGAAGTCCAGCGGGTCGGTATAAGCAGCCGTCTCACGGTAGCGGTACTGCACGCCGAAGCGGCGGTTCTCGGCAAGGTCGGCCTCCCAGTACACGGTGCGCTGGGGCACATTTTCGTCCGCAATGCGGGCGGGCGGCTCGGTAAGATCAAGCAGCTCGATCTCGCTCTGGGAAAGGCACGCTGCCGGGATGGGCAGCCACGCCCGGACATGGACGCTGCTCCGCCCTTCCGCCTTGGCCTTTGCCAGCGCTTCGGCAAACGCTTCGTCCGACATGCCGACGCTGGCGCGCAGGGTGATGCGGGCGCTGGCGTTGCCGGTCTGCTCCATCTGCTCGTGCTGGCGGCGGCGGAACTCCCGCGCGGCGGTGTTCGGCGCGGGCGGGTCCAGCTGCCGGGCCGCAAGGTCGGCATGGGTGGCCAGCAGCGTTTCGGCGAAGCGGTCGAGGTAGTGCTTTTCCCCTTCCACGAACCGCCAGTCCACCCGGCCGTGCTTGACGAGCTGGCGGAACTCTTCGGCGGTGAAGTCCTTCACCAGCCCCTGCATCCGGGCTACGGCCTCGGCCTCGGTGTAGCAGTATTCTGCCGGGAGGCGGCGCATCATCTCCCGCTGAGCCAGCATCGCTTCCCGCAGCGCCTCCACGCCCTGCGGCGTCGGGTTCTGGGGCAGCGGGCCGCCCACCGGGTCAAGCCCTTGGCTGCGGGGGCTGTTCTGGGTGTCGGTCCAGTCCTCAGCCAGATATTCGTCGATCCGCTCAATGGCCTCTTGGTAATAGCCCGCGGCCTTCAGCCGCTCCACATCGTCCGGCAGCCCTGCATTCAGGCTGCGGAATGCCTTGTTCTGATCCATCATCGAACCATTCCTTTCTTTTTGTTTTCGTCGTTATGCGGCGGGCTGCTGTGCCGTCTTCTGCGCCGCCTGTTCTTCCCAGAACGCCGCCGCGTCGTACAGCCAGCCGTCGGCATCCGTTCCGGTGCCGATGCCGCTGACATGGGGTGCATGATCGTACACGATATACTTGTGCGGCACATTGTGTGCTGCAAGGGCTGCTTCCAACACTGGTTCCTGCTGGGCTGCGTTTAGAGCAAACAGCGTGATGTCGTCCTTCCCATGCCAGTGGTACGTGGCCGGGAAATCATCGGTGACATAATCCGAAACATTCATTGTGTAATAGCGAGGCTCCCGGATGCCGGGGTCCTGCAAAAAGCGGTATGCCCCTTTCACCAGCGTCATATTGTTGACCGGATATCCCAGCAGCAGCGCCGCCGGTTTCGGAACCTGATAATTTTTGTATCCTACCGCGTCGGAGCCGAACAGCCCGGTCAGATGCCCGCCCATCGAATACCCCACGATGGCGTAGTTTTCCGGCTGGATGGCGAACTCTGCGGCATGTTCCGTGATGTACTGCACCGCCCGGCCGATGTCCTCCAGCGGGGCGTTATCCCCTGCATCCGTCCAGATGCGGTAGCGCAGCACGAAGACAGCATACCCCATTTCGTGCAGCTGCCACGCAGTGCATGCTCCCTCTTCCAGCTCAGCGCTCTCGTTCCAGCCGCTGCCGGGGATGACGAGGGCATACTTCGCGCCCGCCTCCTTGGCCGGGAAATAGAACAGTGCCGTCTTCGCCTTGGTGGAGTCCTGCGCGATCTCATCCATTGTGTAGAACAGGTGGGTCACCTTGACGCCTGCGTTGTAATTTTCGATGACGAGGTTCATGCCGTCGGCGCTGCCTTGGGCCACATAGCGGTTGGTGTACTGTTCCAGCGTGGTTCGTTCCCACAGGCGCTGGCCCGGCGGGCAGTCCTTATCCTGCGAATAGGTATAAAAGCCGGAGTCCGCGATGCTGGGGTTCTCCCGCAGTTCTTTCATGGTGGTCTGCGGGGTGATGTTGGCTTCCCCCTTCTTGCCTTCGGCGAAGGCGGGCAGGGCCAGCACCACCAGCAGGGCCAGCGTGGCCGCCAGCACCCGGCCGGTTCGTGTTTTCTGCATCTTGTATTTCCACTTCCTTTTTTCGTTTTATGGGGCGGTGTGCGCTTCCCAGAACGCAACCGCTTCCTTGATCCAGCCCTCGGCGTCAGTTCCTTCCCCGATGCCGACGCCGTGTTGGGCGCAGCGGTAGACGTGCTCCTGATAGGGCACGCCGTTCGCCGCCAGCGCCTGTTGCAGCGCGGGGCCCTGCTGCCAATAGTTGAACGCCATCAGCATCACATCGTTCCGCGCGTACCAGAAATACGTGGGCGGGTAATCCGCATCTATGCAGTCGGAGATGTTATTATCGTAATAGCGGCGGCCGTCGCCGTGGGTATCCAGCAGCAGGTGGTAGATCGGTTTTGCCTCATAAAAGTTGTTGATGGGGTAGACCAGCAGCAGCACACCGGGCTTGGGCACATTGTAGTTCCGGTAGCCCAGCTCTTTGCCGCAGAACACCCCCGTGATCTGCCCGCCGGAGGAATAGCCCAGCAGGGCGTAGTCCTCGGTGCGGACGCCGAAGGTCTCGGCGTTGGCGGTGATGAACTGGATGGCCCGGCCAAGGTCTTCCAGCGGGGCGTTGTCCTTGGCCTCCTTGCCAATGCGGTAGCGCAGCGCGAACACCGCGTAGCCCCGCTGGTGCAGCTCCCATGCCGTTGAAACGCCGCCCCGCATCTCGCCGCTATAGAACAGCGCATTGCCGGAAAGCACCACCGCGTACTTCGCGTTGGGCTGTTCCGCCGGGAAATAATACAGCTCCACATGGTCGCGGCTCTTGTCCTGTGCGATCTCCTCCGGGGTGAAGAGCTTATAGGTGATCTGCGTGCCCGCGTTGTAGGTCTCGATGATGAAATTCATCCCGGCCACGCAGCTGTTGACCGACTGCTTGCCGATGACCTGCTGCAGGGTGTCGTTGTCCTTGCTGTTCTGCAAAAAGCCGCAGTCCCGCTCCCAGACGTACACATAGGTGTACAGCCCGGAGCCTTTGATGCTGGGGTTCTTCCGCAGTTCTTTCATGGTGGTCTGCGGGGTGATGTTGGCTTCCCCTTTTTCCCCTTCCGCAAAAGCGGGCAGGGCCAGCACTGCCAGAAGGGCCAATGCAGCCAGCAGGATGCGCAAAGTTCGATTCCGGTTCGTCATGTACGGTTTCCTTCTCTGTTATTCAGCGATCTGGGCTTCCCAGAAGGCAGCGGCGTCGTCGAGCCAGCCTTCTGCATCGGTGCCGTAACCGAGGCCGATGCCGTGGGCGGCATTGTTGTAGACCGTGCACTGGTGGGGCACGCCGCTTTCCGTCAGAGCCTTTTCCAGCGCGGGGCCCTGCTCAGAGTAGATGAGCAGCTTCAGGGTGTTGTCGTTCTTGCCGTACCAGAAATACGTCGGCGGGTAATCCGCATCCACGCTGCCGGAGATGGTATTATCGTAGTACCGGGTCGCGCAGACGGCGGGATCCATGACCAGCCTATAGAGAGGCCGCGCCTCGTTGAAATCGTTGATGGGGTAAGCCAGCAGCAGGGCACCGGGTTTGGGCACCTTGTACTTCTGGTAGCCCAGCTCCCTGCCGCAGAACAGTCCCAGCAGGTGCCCGCCGGAGGAGTAGCCCAGCAGAGCATAGTTCTCGGTCTGGACGTCGAACACCTTGGCGTGCTCGGTGATGAACTGCACGGCCCGGCCGATGTCGTCCAGCGGGGCGTTGTCGCTGGCGTTCTGGAAGACGCGGTAGCGCATCGTAAAGACGGCGTAGCCCTTTTCGTGGAGCTCATAAGCCGTGGAGATGCACTCCTTCAGCTCGGCGGTGCGGGTGCTGATGTTGCCGGAGAGCACCAGCGCATACTTGGCATTGGGGGTCTTGGCGGGGAAATAGTTCAGCTCTGCGACCTCCTTGGTGGGGTCGGCAGCGATCTCCTCGTCCGAATAGAGCTTGTAGGTGACCTGACGGCCCGCTTCGTAGTTTTCCACCGCGAGGTTCAGGCCCGCCGCGCTGGCTTCGGCGTTCTCGCTGCCCACAAACTCTGCCAGCGTCTGTTTGTTGTAGTAATAGGTCTGCAGGGGCTTGATGTCCCGGAACTTGGAGTTGGTCCAGATGCCCGCCCCCTGAACGCCGGGGTCCGAGCGGATCTCGCCCATCGTGGTCTCGGTGGTGATGGTGCCCGCCGCAAATGCAGGCAGCGCCAGCGTCATCAGGCCAAGACAGCACAGCGCCGCTGCCAGCTTCGTTCTCTTTTTCATGAGTACGCTCCTTTGCTGCCGCCCGGATTGCATTTTTCCGCGAAGTGGTCTATAATGATTTCCTGCACGGGCGAATACAGCCCAAACTATTTACTCTATTGTATCACAACCGATCCTTTTCGGAAAGGTTTCTGCCATAAAAAAGGAGCAGGTCATCGTCGGCTGCGACGCCCACGCGCCGGAAAAGCCGGACGCGGTGCCCCTGCTGCGGGAAAAGCAGTCCTGCCTGCGCAGCCTCGGCATCAAAGTGCTGGGTTCTCTGCCCGGCCCCGTCTGAGCCGTTGTACTTTGTCGAAAAGTCTGCTATACTGAAGCTGTCAGAAGGATTTTTGTGAGGGAGATGCGGAGCATTGCGGCTCCGGTCAGGGGAACGTATGAACGAGATCACAGTCCGGCCCATGACGCCGGAAGATTGGTCCGCAGTCGCCAAGATCTATCTGGAAGGCATTGCCACCGAGCACGCCACCTTCCAGACCGACTGCCCGCCTTATACCGCGTGGGATGCCTCCCACACCAAGGAATGCCGCCTTGTGGTGGTGGATGACGGCGTGCTGGCCGGGTGGGCCGCCCTGCACCGGGTAGACCCGCGCTGGTGCTACCGGGGCGTGGCCGAGATCAGCATCTACATTGGTGAGCGCTTCCGGGGCCGGGGGCTGGGTTCCCAGCTCCTGACCGCTCTCTGCCAAGAAGCCGAGGAGGCCGGGTACTGGACGCTGCAATCCACCGTCCTGCAGGACAACGCCGCCTCCAAGGGGCTGCACCTGAAATGCGGCTTCCGCCTTGTGGGCCGCCGTGAGCGGATCGCGCGGGACTGCCACGGCCGCTGGCTGGACACCTTTTTGATGGAACGCCGCTGCAAGGACGATGAGCCTTCCGGCTACCGGAAACTGTAACGAAAACTGAGAAAAGAGCGAGGACTCTGTGTGCGGCACAGAGTTCCCGCTCTTTCTTGTCGCACTTCACCCTGCACAAAGGGGGCCGGAAGTTCTCCACCGTTTCTTGGTATAAGCGCCGAAGAGTGTTAATCTTTTTTGACACCCCTTGCAATTCCTAGAGAGTTGGTATAGTATAAGGGTCGAGAGTTATCCTACCGTACCACTCGGAATTGAGAGTGCGTGCGGTATTGCGTTACAAGGAGGTAGATCCTATGAGCAGTCCCCTGCTGGAAGTCAAAGATTTACAGGTCACGGTCGGCGAGGAGCAGAAGGTGCTTCTGGACGGCCTGAACCTGACCGTCAACCCCGGTGAGACCCATGTTCTGATGGGCCACAACGGCGCGGGCAAATCCACCCTGATGAGCGCCCTGATGGGCGACCCCCGCTATACCGTCACCCGCGGCAGCATTGTTTTCCGCGGGCAGGATGTGACCCACGAGAGCGCGGACGTCCGCGCAAAGCTGGGCATGTTCCTTTCCTTTCAGACGCCGGAGGAGATCCCCGGCATCACGCTGGAAAATTTCCTGCGCACCGCACAGGGTGCCATCACCGGCAAGCCCGTCAAGGTCTTCGCCTTCCGCAAGGAGCTGGCACAGCAGATGGAGGCCCTTGGCATGGACCCCAGCTATGCCGAGCGCTACCTGAACGTGGGCTTCTCCGGCGGCGAGAAGAAGAAGAGCGAGATCTTGCAGCTCCTCATGCTCAAGCCGAAGCTGGCCTTGCTGGACGAAACGGACTCCGGCCTTGATGTGGACGCCGTAAAGACCGTGGCGCAGGGCGTCCGCGCTTACCACAACGAGGAGAACGCCCTCCTCATCATCACCCACAACGCCAAGATCCTTGAGGGCCTGAAGGTGGATTTTGTGCATGTGCTGGACGATGCCCGCATCGTGCGCACCGGCGATGGCAGCCTTGTGAACGAGATCATCGAGGAGGGCTTCCACGCGCTGAAGGAGGACGAAGCGAAATGAGAGCCTTTGAGACCGAAAAGACCGACGTTGCCGAAGTGGACCGCAGCATTTACGACATCAAGGACGCCGCAAACGCCGCCTTTGAGGTAAATTCCGGCCTGACACCTGACATCGTGGCCAAAATTTCCGAGGAAAAGCACGACCCGGAGTGGATGCGTGGGTTCCGCCAGAAGAGCCTTGAGATTTACAACAGGATGCCGGTGCAGAACTGGGGCCCTTCCATCGAAGGGCTGGATATGCGCAATATCGTCACCTACGTCCGCCCCAACACCGAGATGCGGGGCAAGTGGAGCGAGGTGCCGGAGGACATCAAGAACACCTTTGAGCGCTTGGGCATTCCCAAGGCCGAGCGGGCTTCGCTGGCCGGCGTGGGGGCGCAGTACGACTCCGAGGTGGTCTACCACAACGTCAAAGCCGAGGTGGCCGCGCAGGGCGTCGTCTACACCGACATGGAAAGCGCCCTTACCGGCCCCTACGCCGACATGGTCAAGAGCCACTTCATGAAGCTGGTGCCCCCCACCGACCACAAGTTCGCGGCCCTGCACGGAGCGGTGTGGAGCGGCGGCTCCTTCGTGTACGTTCCCGCCGGGGTGCATGTGGAGATCCCGCTGCAATCCTACTTCCGCCTGAACGCCCCCGGTGCGGGCCAGTTCGAGCACACCCTCATCATCGTGGACAAGGGTGCCTACCTCCACTTCATCGAAGGCTGCTCGGCCCCGAAGTACAACGTGGCCAACCTCCATGCGGGCTGCGTGGAAATTTACGTAGGCGAGAACGCCCGCGTTCGCTACTCGACCATTGAGAATTGGTCGAAGAACATGTACAACCTGAACACCAAGCGCGCCAAGGTGGAAAAGGGCGGCACGATCGAATGGGTCTCCGGTTCCTTCGGCTCCCATACCTCCTGCCTCTACCCCATGAGCATTCTGGCGGGCGAGGGTGCCCGGATGGAGTTCACCGGCATCACCTTTGCGGGTGCCGGGCAGGACCTCGACACCGGTGCCAAGGTGGTCCACGCGGCCCCCAACACCAGTTCCCACATCACGACGAAGTCCATCGCGCGGGACGGCGGCATCTCGAACTTCCGCAGCTCCGTCACGGTGCTGCCGGGCGCGAAGAACAGCCGCAGCGCCGTCTCCTGCGAGAGCCTGATGCTGGACGACCGCTCCCGCTCCGATACCATCCCGGAGATGGACATCCGCTGCGACGCGGTGGATGTGGGCCACGAAGCCAAGATCGGCCGCATCAGCGAGGAAGCGGTCTTCTACCTGATGAGCCGCGGCATGAGCGAAGAGGATGCCCGCGCCCTCATCGTGGGCGGTTTTGCAGAGCCCATTGCCAAGGAGCTGCCCGTGGAGTACGCGGTGGAGATGAACAACCTCATCCACCTCGAAATGAAGGGCAGCATCGGCTGAAAGGAGGGCCGGAAGTGTTATGAATGACTTGAACATGAATCGTCTGCCGGTTCCTACTTGGAACCAGTGCGGCGTCAACAGCGCTCCCAAAGCAGCGGCGCTGCCGGAGATCCCCGGCGACGACTGGGGCGAAGCGAACATCGCCTTTACCCTGCCCGCCGGGGTCGGCGAAGCCGAGAACGACTTCACCGCCTTTTCGGAGAGCGGCATGGGCGAGGCCGTCGATACCTATCTGCTGGAAAATGCCACCGTCCGCCATGCGCTGACGGTGGCCGAAGATACCAAGGTGGAAGTGCCCGCCCTCTTTGAGGTCACGCTGGACGCTGCCCACCCCAACGCCCTGAGCGTCCTTTCCGTGGACGCCAAGGCGGGCAGCAGCCTGACCGTGGTGCAGGTGGTGCGGGGCGACGCTGAAAACGGTGCCGCCGCTTCCCTCACCCGCATCCGCGCGGGCGAGAACGCCCACGTCAAGCTGGTGCAGGTGCAGCTGCTGGGTTCCCACGCCCGCCGTTGGAACGCCGTCGCCATCGAGGAAGCCAAGAGCGCCAAGGTGGAGCAGGTGCGCATCGAGCTGGGCGGTGCCCTCTCGGCATGCGGTGCCAAGGCACAGCTCGCCGCTTCCAAGAGCGAGTATGACCTTGATGCCGTCTACTTCGGCAGCGGCAACGCCGTGCTGGATTACAACGATGTCTCCGTTCACACCGCCAAGGACACCCTGTGCGAGATGCACACTGCCGGCGTCCTGACCGGCCATGCCGATAAGATTCTGCGCGGCACCATCGACTTCCGCCGGGGTGCCAAGCGCAGCGTCGGCCACGAGAGCGAGGATGTGCTGCTGTTCAGCCCCGCCGCCCGCAACCGCACCGCACCGCTGATCCTCTGCGGCGAAGAAGAGGTCGAGGGCCAGCACGCTGCCTCCATCGGGCGGCTGGATGAGGCCAAGCTCTACTACCTGCGCTCCCGCGGCCTTTCCGAGGAACAGGCACGCCGCCTGATGGTGGACGCCCGCTTTGCCCCGGCCATTGAAAAGATCCCCCTCGCGGCGCTTCAGGACGAAGTGCGTGAGGCGGCAGCAAGGAGGCTCGACGATGCAGAATCCATGGATTAAGGATTTCCCGATCCTGAGCGCCGACGAAAACGGCACCCGGCTCGTTTATCTGGACAGCGCCGCCACCACCCAGCACCCCACGCAGGTGCTGGACGCCGTGACCCGCTACTACACCCACGACAACGCCAACCCCCACCGGGGCGTGTATGACCTCGCCATGCGGGCCACCGATGCCCACGAGGGGGCCCGGCACCGGGTGGCCCGGTTCTTCCATGCGGAGGACGATGAGATCGTCTTCACCCAGAACACCACCGAGTCCCTGAACCTTGTAGCCTACAGCTACGGGCTCCACTTCCTGCACGCGGGCGACGAGATCGTGATCTCGGTCGCGGAGCACCATTCCAACCTCGTGCCGTGGCAGCGGGTGGCCGAGGCCACGGGCGCAGCCCTCGTGTACCTCTACCCCGGCCCGGACGGCCACCTGACCACCGATGAGCTGGACCGGAAGATCACCGCCAAGACCAAGCTCGTGGCCATCGGCATGGTGTCCAACGTATTGGGGCTGCGGGCCCCGGTGGAAGAGATCGTGGCCCGCGCCCACGCTGTCGGGGCCGTCGTGGTGCTGGACTGCGCCCAGAGCGCGCCCCACATGCCCGTGGACGTGAAGGCGCTGGACGTGGATTTCGCGGCCTGTTCCGCCCACAAGCTCTACGCCCCCATGGGCATGGGCGCCCTCTACGCCCGCAGGGAGCTGCTGGACAAGATGCCCCCCTTCCTCAGCGGCGGCGACATGATCGGCGCGGTCCATGAGCACAGCGCCACATGGGCCGAGGGTCCCCGCAAGTTTGAGGCGGGCACCCGGAACGTGGGCGGCGAGGTGGGCTTTGCCGCCGCGCTGGACTACATCGACCACATCGGCTGGCAGGCCATGATGGATCACGAGCACGCCCTGCTGGAGCGGATGCTCAAGGGCATGGCCGATATGCCGTGGCTGACCGTGTACGGGGACCCCACCGCCGCCAAGCGGTTCGGTGTGGTGTCCTTCAATGTGCAGGACGTCCACCCCCACGACGTCGCCACCATTCTGGATGCGGGCGGCGTGGCCATCCGGGCCGGGCACCACTGTGCCCAGCCCCTGATGGACTTCCTCGGCATCGGCTCCTGCTGCCGCGCCAGCGTGGCCATCTACAACACGCCGGAAGACATCGACGCGCTGCTGAATAATCTCGAAACTGTACGAAAGGTGATGGGTTTATGAATCTGAACGAGCTTTACACCCAGATCATTACCGAAAACAGCCGCAGCAAGGAGAACCGCCACCCCGTCGAGGGGGCCACCCACAGCCTTGAGGGCGTCAACCCCAGCTGCGGCGACGACATCACCCTTCAGCTGCGGGTCAAGGACGGCGTCATTGAGGACGCCGGGTTCATCGGCACCGGCTGCGCCATCTCCCAAGCGTCAGCCTCCCTGATGATCGACCTCGTGAAGGGCCGCACCGTGGAGGACGCACGCCGCCTCATCGGCCTGTATTTTGATATGATCAAGGGCAAGATCACCCCGGAGCAGCTCGACGACCTCGAAGACGCCGCCGCGCTGCAGGGCATCGCCCATGTTCCCGCCCGCGTCAAGTGCGCGGTCCTTGCGTGGCACACGCTGGAGGAAGCGCTGGACGGCGAAGGTAAGGTTGAATCGAAGTAAGGTTTCCCTTCTACGCAAAAACTCCCGGACGAAGTGTCCGGGAGTTTTTCGTTTTAACGTACGATCTTACCAGAACCAATACCGCTTCTTGACCGCGATATAGGCGATCAGACAGGCGACGACCACTACACCGGCCCCGATGAAGAAGGTCCAGTTGATGCTGGTGAACCGCAGATTCTGGTTTGTCAGCAGGTACTCGCCCGCCACATCGGCGTGGAGGACGCCGTCCTTGTAGCTGTTCAGGAACTGCCACTTGCCGCTGACGCTGTTGTGCAGGTAGAGGCGGCTGTAGGCTGCATTCTCCCCGGTCAGGGCAATCTGCACCCCGCAGGGCATCTCGCCGCCGTCGTTCAGGGTAAAGCGGAGGCCGTTCTCGTCCGGCGTAAAGGTCAGCGCGGTGGCGATCTCACTGGTGGTGTTGCGGATAGCGCTGCCGTCCACGGTCAGGGTGTAGTCCTTGGCGTTGAGCACGAGGGTGCGGCCCGTGGTGCGCAGGGCGTTGAGCATCTCGGTGGTGATCACCGGCACCTGCTCCTGCGGGTAGGAGATGGTGTCCGACGCCGCATTCTCGATGGCGGTCACGATGGGGTCGCCGTCGGCGGGTTCGGTGCCGTCGCCGTCGGCGGTGCCGCCGTTGCTGCTGGAAGACGCCGTGCGGTTGACGATGACCGTCACCGACGAAGAGACCGTACCGTTGGAGACGACCACGGAGGTCGCACCGGTGGAAACGCCGGTAACAACGCCGCTGGCGCTGACGGTGGCGATGCTCTTATCGCGGCTGGTGAAGGTCAGGGACTGGGACGCCGTGGAGGGCGCCACCGAGCCGGTGATCTTGCCGGACGCGCCCGGCTTGAGCACGAGGTAGTTCGTGTTCAGGGAGAGGGACTCCGTCGCGCCGGTGCTGGAGCTGGGCGCCGCCACCACCGTGACCGTCGCCGAGCAGCTCACATCGCCGGCGGAAGCCGTAATGGTCGCTTTGCCGGGGGCGATGCCCGTCACCTTGCCGAAGTTGTTGACGGTGGCCACGCTGGGGTCGGAAGAAGTCAGCGTAACATCGATGTAATTTGCCGCCGTAGTGGGCAGGACCGCCAGCGAGACGTTGGTGTGATCGCCCACCGCGATGGTGCTGGACGCCAGCGTGATGTCCATCTCGGTGGCGATCATCGTGCTGTCGGGCTGGGTGGTGATGGCATAGGTGCAGCTCACGCCGCCGCAGGTGGCCGTGATCTGGGCCGTGCCGAGGCCGACGGCCTGTGCCACGCCGTCCTCCGTCACCGAGACGATGTTCGGGTTATCGGAAACGTAGCTGACGCCGTTGCGCTTCGCGGCCTTGGCGGGGGTGACCACCGGCGAAAGCTGCTGCGCGGTGCCCACGGTCATGGAGGCGGCATAATCGCCGGTCTCCACGCTCTCGGTGGCGACGGCGCTCCACGGGAAGGTGATGGCCGCGGGGGCAGAAATGGGGCTGGCGGCTGTGGCGGGCAGCGCGGCCCCTGCGGCCAGCAGGGTGAGCAGCGCGGCGCTTACGGCCAACTGTTTCGGGTTCAATTTCATTCTATCGTACCTCTTTGGGCGTTGGTTTACGGACGCTGTTTAACGGAACAAAACGCCCAGAGCCTCCATCACGTAGTCGAAGTAAGTCAGCTCGTCGTACTCGACACGGGCGGTCACGCTCATGCCGTTGGCCAGATCGACCTTGTCGCCGCCGTTGCTCACCACATAGGTGCTGTTGGGCTTGATGGTCATCTTGTAGTAGGAGCCGGACGTGCTGGAGGTCACATCGCTGTCGATGGAAGTGACGGTGCCGGTCAGGTTGCCGTAGGAATACTCGGACAGGCCGGTGATGGCGATCTTGCATGGGTCGCCCATGTTGACGAGGGGCCGGTCGCTGACGGTCAGGGCCGCCACCACCTCAAGGTCGCTGTTCTCGCTGGCGACGGTGGCCAGCGCGGAACCGGCGCTCAGCACCATGCCCTCCTTGTAGGGGGTGTCCATGTGGATGACGCCGGAGGTGGGGGCATAGATATAGTAATCGTTCGCGCCGCTTTCCAGTGCGTCCAGTTGGGTCTGCAGGTTGTCGATGTTGGCCTGAACGCTGGTCAGGTTCGCGGTCACCGACTGCAAAGTGGAGTAGTACAGCGACTCGATCTCGCTCTGGTTCTGCTCCATCAGGGCCTTGATCTGCTCCTCGGAGTAGCCCGCGGCCTGATAGGGCGAAGCGTCAAAGGCCTTCTGCTGTACTTGGCTCTTGTAGTTCTCGTACTGATAATAGTACGGCTGATCGTCGATATCCGTCTCGCTGAAGTAGTTCTTGTCGTCCTGAATGGACTTGAGCAGCTTCTCGTACTGGGACTTCTGCTTTTCGTAGATCTCCAGCTGGCTCTTGTAGCCGTCGGTCTGCATATCGATGTCCGTGCTCTTGATGTGGGCAATGAGGTCGCCCTCGTTGACGTAGCTGCCCTCAGAGACGTTCAGCTCGGTCAGGGTGCCGGAGTAGCTGGACATGATGTAGGTTTTATTGCTTGCCTGCACGGTGCCGACCGACTGGCTGACGTAGGTGCGGTAATTCTTGGTGCTCCAGATGGTCAGGAACACCAGCAGGAATGCCACAAGGAGGATCATCGCATAGCCGAAGGGCGGCAGCTTTTTCTCCATCATGATGCGGCGATCCTGCAGATCGGAAAGATTCTGAATGGTCGTCATAATTATTTGGTCTCCATAAAGACGTCAAGCACGCCTTCGTCTTCGTCCTGATTGACATAGATGCTGTACACATCGCCGGTGCGCTCGATCTCGTTTTCAAAGGCATAGATGTCGAGCTTCTGGCTGGCGAGGCTGCTGTGATCCATGGGGCCGACATAGTGGGCGTAGAGGCAGTTGCGCACACGCAGCACCGCGTCCATCTCGTAGCCGGGGTCCAGCCGGGTGATCAGCTGATTGACCTGCTGCATAAAGTAGATTTCCGCCGTGGGGTTGGGGCCGGTGCGCATTTTAACGCACTGGATGATGGGGCCAACGGGCATGGCGTTGTGGCTGCGGATAAAGTTCTGCATCTGGGTCAGCACCACGGGCAGGTTGCCCAGCTCGCTGCCGTCCACCTTCCGCGCCAACACGTTGGTCAGCTTCAGGGTCTTGTGTTCTGCAACTTGAATTTCTCTCATCGTTTTGTCCACCTGTTTCATTAGATTTTATGGTAATGGGTGATCGTCTGTGGGAAAGGGGGAAATTGTTATCCTACACTCTCGCTTGAATCTCTTGATGGATTTTCTCGCACACCGCATCGAACTGCTGTTCCACCTCGCGGTTGGAAAAGCGCAATACCTTCAAGCCGTACTCGCGCAGGATCTGGCTCCGCTCTTCGTCGTAAGCCTTCCCCTGTTCAGTATAATGCTGTAAGCCGTCCAATTCAATAACCAATCGTGCTTCCGCGCAGTAAAAATCTACCACAAAAGATTCAATGATCCGCTGTTTGTAGATTTTTACTGGGTAGGAGCGCAGAAAGCGAAACCAAAGGTGCTGCTCTGATAAGGTCATTTCACGGCGCAATCTTCGGGCAACCGGAAGCATTTTGTTGTTTTTCACAACCGTGGTTTCCTTCACAAAAATGCCCCTTTCTGCCGTTTCTTGGGTCTGCCCTATCATACGCATCTGCTAAACCTAGGTACAGCGTCCCCTCCGCCGTCCTCGCCCTCTCAGGCGCTTCGCGCCAGCTCCCCCAAAGTGGGAGCCCTTGGCAAAGGCGGAAAGTCTGAGCGCAGCGCCTTCGGCTCCCCTTGCGACAGCAGGGCGTAAAGATTCCAAACCGGAAACTTGGCGGACTGCCAAGGCCTCTCACTTTGGGAGAGGTGGCATCGCGAAGCGATGACGGAGAGGGCAAGCCCGCTTCCGGCGGCGCACTGCGTCCGTTTAGATTGAGGCTTTCGGAAGTCTGCCCCATCATTCGCGTCATCTAAACCGAGGCAAAGTCTCCCCGCCAGCGTCCTCGCCCTCTCAGGCCGCCTAACGGCGTCCAGCTCCCCCAAAGTGGGAGCCCTTGGCAAAGGCGTGAAGTCTGAGCGTAACGCCTGATGGCTCCTCTTGCGGCAGCAGGGCGTAAAGTAATAAACTGGGAACTTTACGGACTGCCAAGGCCTCTCACTTTGGGAGAGGTGGCATCGCGAAGCGATGACGGAGAGGGCAAGCCCACTGACAAGAACGCACCGCGTCAGTTTAGATTGAGGCTTTCGGAAGTCTGCCCCATCGTAAGCGCCAGCTAAACCGGGGCAAAGTCTCCCCGCCAGCGTCCTCGCCCTCTCAGGCGCTTCGCGCCAGCTCCCCCAAAGGGGGAGCTTTTTCGAGAAGGCAAACTTTCCGGTATATCCAAAACCTCTCACTTTGGGAGAGGTGGCATCGCAAAGCGATGACGGAGAGGGCAAGCCCGCTGCCGGCGGCGCACCGCGTCAGTTTAGATTGCGCTTGCGATGGGGCAGCTTACACTTGTGATGGAGCAGCTTACACTTGCGACAGGGCAGCTTACACTTGCGATAGAGCAAATGGTTTTATTTTTCCCCACACACGATCACCTATTACCGCCCCTCCCCGCCGTTGCATCCGGTTTACGGCAAAGCCATCACCGGGCGCGGGGCGTTGCGGGGCACATAATAAGTGACGCTATAAAAATAAGGTGTGCCAGAAGGCTCACGCCTCCTGGCACACCATTACGAGGCATTGTCATCAGCCCCGCCTACAACGTAGGGCGGTGCAAATGAAATACTCTAACTATTTAGTTGTTTAGACTAAATTAGCCCCAGATCTGCTTGACGGGCTTGCCATCAACAGTAACCCAGCGCTCAGCGTCCTTCCAAGACTTGGCAGGAGCGGCCTTCAGGGTGACATCGCCAGCCTTGTTAGCAACAGTGGTGTTGCCCAGCAGGTAAACAGCAGCAACATTGCCCAGAGTGTGAGCAATAGAGTCGCCGACGTTCTTGTTCTCAGCAACGAAGAAGCCCTTGAAAGCATCGCCAATGCCCTTCCAGTTAGCGTTGCCGCCGAAGACATAGCCCAGAGTGTTGTGGACCATGTCGTCAACGAAAGCGTTACCAACGATGGTCACAACGTTGGTGTTGAAGGTCTTGACGTTAGCAGCATTCCAAACGGTAGCAGTGCGATCGCCAACCCAGTCGATAAAGGATGCGCCGCCCTCGACATAGGACAGCTCGTTCTCTGCGATAACAGAGTAGTTTGCAGGCATCATCATAATGAATTACTCCCTTCAAATGATTGAATCGAATTTGAGGCTTTTTTCCGGCTGCGCAACCTTCTAAAAGCCGTTTTTATGTAATCGAGTGCGCACTCGATTGCAACTTAATAAGTAATGGCCTCTTCACCGTCGTCATCTTCCTCGACAACGGCCGCTGCCACGGGTTTGGGCGCTTCCTTCTTATGGCGGAAGATGCCCTGCTGGAGGTTCCAAAGTTCGTAATACTTGCCCTTTTTCTCCAGCAACTCCTCATGGGTGCCGCGCTCCACGATCTCGCCGTGATCCATGACCAAGATCAGGTCACAATCGCGGACGGTGGACAGGCGGTGGGCCACAATGAGCATCGACTTATCAGCCAGCTGGTTGTAGATCATGTCAAAGATGGTGTTCTCTGTGCCAAAATCCAGACTGCTGGTCGATTCGTCCAGAATATAGAGGTTCGAGTCCTTCAGGAAAGCTCGTGCCAGAGCGATCCGCTGCTTCTCACCGCCGGACAGGCCGTTGCCGGCTTCCTCCAAGTAGGTGTTGTACTGCAGCGGCAGCTTGCGGATGAACTCGTGTGCATCGGCCTTCTTCGCTGCTTCCTTCACCTGTTCCATGGTGGCGTTCGGGTTGGAAATGCGGATATTCTCAAACAGAGTCTTGCTGAATAGCTCGACATTCTGCGGAACGTAAGAGATTGCGCGGCGCACCGATGCGTTGGTGTACTCGTCGAGGTTGATGCCGTTTACATCGATCTCGCCGCTCTCCGGCTCATAATACTTGAGCAGGAGCTTGGTGATGGTGGACTTGCCGCTGCCGCTGCTGCCCACCAGCGCCACCTTCTTGCCCTGCGGGATCGTGAAGGAGATGTGGTTCAGTGCGGGGTTGCGGTTGCCATACCGGAAGGTAACATCCTTGAACTCGATGTCGCCCTCGATCTGCTCCATCTCGGTGTGCTCCTCGTCTTCCGACTGCTCGGACTCGTAGTCCATGATCTCGGTCAGACGCTTCATGGAAATATCAGCTTCCTGAATCGACATCTGCATCCCGATCAGGTCGCTCACCGGAGAAGTAAAGTAGCCCGAAAGCGTGCTGAACGCCATGTAGCCGCCCAGCGTCAGGTCGCCGTTCAGCACCTGCATGATACCGGCATAGGTCGTGACCATGCCCAGCACCGTGGTGATAACGGTGGAGATCAGGGACTGCCCGGTGCTGATCTTGCTGGACCGGAGGCTGATCTTCAGGCTCTTGATGTACTCCCGTTCCAGCGCTTCCAGTTCGCGGTCTTCGCACGCATTGCACTTGATGGTCTCAATGCCGCGCAGACTCTCGATCATCTGGCTGTTCAGGATCGCCGACTGCTGCATCGTTTCTTCATTGATCCGCTTGTACGGCTGCTTGAAGATGATGACGAGCAGGAAGCTCAGCGCGGTGCTGAACAAGGTGAGGGAGAACAACGTGGAGTTCATCCGGAACAGCACGACGCCCACACCCAGCGCCATGACCACATCCATGACGATACTCATCGCCATGCTGGTCAGAACGGACTTGATGGTGCTTGCATCGGAGTAGCGGGTGGTGATCTCGCCGGTCTTCCGCGTTGCGAAGAACTTCATCGGCAGTTTGTACACATGCTCGAAGTAGCCCATCATCAACGGGATGTCTACCTTGATGGACAGGAAGATCAAGATCCACTCGCGAACCGTGCTGAGCAGGTTGCTGGTGAGGTTGACCACGCTGAACACGATGATCAAGGAGACGAGCAAGTTCTTCAATCCGTACGGGAGCACCTCGTCCATCAGCGCTTTGTTGAACACTGTGGAGACGATGCCGATCACCGTCAGGATCACCGAACTGAGGATAGCGTAGAAAAAGAGTTTTTTTTGCGGCCACAACAGGTCGATGTACCGCTTCAACATGCGGTGCTTGCCTTCCTTGTAGCTGAACTCTTCCTTGCCCTTACCGTCGTCCTTCGCCGTGCCGTTGACACTGGTGGACTTTTTCGCCTTGCCGCCCTTGAACTCGGAAGTCGGGTTCAGCAGCAGCAACACGCCGGTAAAGTTTTTATAGAACTCATCAAGGCTGATCTTCTCAAGGTCTTTTGCCGGATCGCCGATGATCACGGTGTCCTTGCATTTGTACTTCTTGGTCTTATCGGCCTTGCGTTCCTCTTCCTGCTGCACATGCTTGTGGCGGGCGGTGTCGTCCTTGATGGTAGTCTTTTTGAAGACCACCACGAAGTGTGTCATGCCCTGATCCGTAATGACCTGTGCGATACAGGGAAGCGTAAAATCACTTAAAAAGTTCTCGCGGTCCACACGGACAGCTGCCGTGTTGAAGCCCATCTCATTGGCGGCTTTCTGCAGACCCACGAGGTTCGTGCCCTTCATGTCGGTACCCATCATGTCGCGTAAGCGGGTGATGGTGATTTCCTTTTTGTAATGGAGGCACACCATTGCGAGACTGGCAGCTGCACAGTCGGTCGTGTCGTGCTGCCGCACATAGGTATAACGCATAGATGTTTCCTTTACAAGAGACCGACAACCGATGGGAAACGATCTCTCTTCAACTTTCTAATATTCAAAACTGCCTCCCATATTCTAGCACAATACGGTCAAATACACAAGTAAAACTTTGTACGCACCGCAAATACAGAGCATTTTCAGCAGATTTTGACGCAGGAGAAAGGTTCTTCGCTCTCAAAAAGCAGCGCATAGCCCTCTGCTTTGCCCTGCCCTGCGGAGAACCAAGGCAAAGCAGAGGCCAAGCTGCTATCAAAAAGAAGGGAGCGCCTACCCTTTGATCGATCCATCGCTTCAGGAAAACTTCCTAAAGCTTAGGTGCAGTATACCACAATCTGACAGCTTCTTCAAGAGGACATTTTTTAAGAAACCGTTAATTTTGAAAAAAATGTGAAAAAAGCAACAGAATGGTTACAACTCACACCTATGAAAAAGGGCGGCGGATCAAAAACCCGCCGCCCAAATTACTGGCGCCTCTTGCCTGACTCGAACAGGCGACACCCTGATTAACAGTCAGGTGCTCTAACCGACTGAGCTAAAGAGGCATCTTTATTCAGAGCTTTACAGCGGTGAAAGCTGCTGCGAGTAGGATTATACCTCTTTTACGGATTATTTGCAAGCCTTTTTTGAAATTTTATGTAAAATAGGGGTCCTATAGGAAGCGTCATCTAAACCGGGGCGCAGTCTGCCCCATCATTCGCACTATCTAAACCTACGCCCTGCGCCGCCTCTGCCGGGCTTACCCTCTCAGGCGCTTCGCGCCAGCTCCCCCAAAGTGGGAGCCCTTGGCAAAGGCGTGAAGTCTGGGCGTAACGCCTGACGGCTCCTCTTGCGGCAGCAGGGCATAAAGTATAAATCGGAAACTTGGCGGACTGCCAAGGCCTCTCACTTTGGGAGAGGTGGCATCGCGGAGCGATGACGGAGAGGGCAAGCCCGCGGACGGAGTGGCAGGGCCTTTGTTTAGCAGGTGCTCACGGTGGGGAGAGGGCAAGCCCGCCAGCGAGAACTCTGCGCCTTTGTTTCCCACAGCGTATGACAAGGTCGTGTCCCCCATTTCGCGCTTTCTTACCGGGTGCATCTGCTATACTCTCCCCAAAGGGGGCGGGGCTTATCCGCACGGTGATCTATCTCGATGTGCTGCTTTTGGTAAATTTCGTCACCACAGCGTTGCTTTTGCTGGCGACAGGGCTGCTGAGCGGCGTCACAGCAAGCGGATGGCGGGTCACGGCCGGGGCGGCGCTGGGGGCGGCGGCCTCCCTCATCCTGCTGGCCCCGACGGCTCCATGGCCACTTGGGCTGGCGTATCAGACAGCCACCGGGGCGGTCATCGTCCTCGCTGCCTACGGCTGGCCGGGGGCGCGGTGCTTTCTGCGGCTGGCGGCATGGTTCATGGCTCTCCACCTCGCGCTGACGGGGGCGGTGCTCCTGCCCGGCGCCCACAGCAACAATTTCAGCGTCTATCTGCCCCTTTCGCCGGGGCTGCTGCTCCTCTGCGCCGGGGGCGTGTATCTGGCCGTGCAGGGCGTGCTGCGGCTGCTGGGGCGGCGCGGCGGGCAGACAGTCCCCGCCACCCTGCTCGTGGCCGGGGCCGCGCTGCCGCTCCGGGCCTTCTGCGACACCGGCTTCTCGGTGCAGGAGCCGCTTTCGGGCCGGGCCGTGGTGCTGGTGCGGTATGCCGCCGCCCAAAGCGCCCTGCCGCCCCCGCTGGGGGCCTACTTATCCACCTACTTCTCCGGCGGCACCGCCCCGCCTCCGCCGGAGCTTGCGCTGCGGTTCGTCCCTTGCACCACCGTCGCGGGCCACTGCATCCTGCCCGCCGTCCCCGCTGCCCTCGCGTCAGCCCCGGCCCGGCCCCTCTACGCCGCTTTCTGCGACCTCCCACCCCCGCCGGGCGGCTGGGAGATGCTGGCGGGGGAGGAAGTGATGTGCTCAATCTAAACTGAGGTAAAGTCTCGCCGCCGGGGGCATCCTTGCGTCAGTTTTGCTTTTACAATGTCTGGGAGGTATCTTTTTGATGCGCCTTTTCTCATTTCTCCGCCGCCTTCTTCTCCTCCTCTCCTGCCCCTCCTCGGCGCATTATGTCGCCGGGGCACCCAGTCTGCCGCCGCCGCTGACGCCGGAGGAGGAAAAGACCCTGCTCGCCCGGATGATGGCAGGGGACCGCGCCGCGCGGGATGACCTCATCACCCACAATCTGCGGCTGGTGGTCTACCTCGCCAAAAAGTACGAGAACACCGGCGTCCCCGCCGAGGACATGATCTCCATCGGCACCATCGGGCTCATCAAGGCGGTCAACACCTTCACGCCGGAGCGGAACATCAAGCTGGCCACCTACGCCAGCCGCTGCATCGGCAACGAAATTCTGATGTACTTACGCAAAAGTTCCAACCGCCGCCAAGAGGCCAGCATCGACGAGCCCCTCAACGTGGACGGCGACGGCAACGAGCTTCTCCTCTCCGACATCCTCGGCAGCGACGAAGATCTGGTCAGCCAACGGCTCGAACAGAACGCCGAGCGGGCCACGCTCCGCCAGTCGGTCGCGCTGCTCTCCCCGCGGGAGCGACAGATCATGGAACTGCGCTTCGGCCTTGTGGACGGCGTGGAGCGCACCCAGAAAGAAGCCGCCGACGCCCTCGGCATCAGCCAGAGCTATATCTCCCGCCTTGAAAAAAGGATCATTCGGGAGCTGAAGAAAAAGCTGGAGGAGTAACTCCCCCAGTCTGCTTCGCATCCAGCCCCCTCACGGAGGGGGCCTAAGGCTCCCTCTCAGAGGGAGCTGGCATCGCGCAGCGATGTCTGAGGGAGTTTTTCCCACGCATCTTTCCCTCTCCCCCGCCCCATACTTCCGGTAACGTCAAAACGAAACCGGAGGGGCGCGGATGTACAACAAAGTGGAACTCTGCGGGATGGATACGGCCCAGCTTCCCATCCTGACCGAAGCGCAGAAACGGGAGCTGTTGACCAAGGCCCACGCGGGCGACGCCGCCGCGCGGCAGGAGATGATCGAGGGCAACCTGCGGCTGGTGCTCAGCGTGGTGCAGCGGTTCACCCAGCGGGGCGAGAACCTCGACGACCTGTTTCAGGTGGGCTGCATCGGGCTCATCAAGGCCATCGACAACTTCGACCCCGCCCAGAACGTGCGGTTCTCCACCTACGGCGTGCCGATGATCATCGGCGAGATCCGGCGTTTTCTGCGGGATAACAACACCCTGCGGGTCAGCCGCTCGCTGCGGGACACGGCCTACAAGGCCATGCAGGCGCGGGAAACGCTGGAAAAGCAATTGGGCCGGGAGCCAACCGTGGACGAGATCGCCCGGCAGACGGGCCTTGCCCGCCCGGAGGTGACGGCAGCGCTTGAATCGGTGGTGGAGCCCCTCAGCCTCGAAGAGCCTCTCTACACCGACGGCGGCGACGCGATGTACGTCATCGATCAAGTGCGCGACCCGGACGGCGAGGACAGTTGGATCAGCGGCCTCGAATTCCGCGAGACGGTGGCCGCCCTCACCCCGCGCGAAAAGCGGATCATGGAGCTGCGCTACCTCAAGGGCGAGACCCAGATGGAGGTGGCGCGGGAGATCGGCATCAGCCAAGCGCAGGTCAGCCGGCTGGAAAAGGCCGCGCTGGAACAGTTCCGCACCCACCACTAGCAGCAAAAGCGGCGCACACCTTATTTATAAAGGAATGCGCCGCTGCTTTTATTTTTTGCTGTATTTCCGGCGGGTGGCCGCCCCGCCCCGCAGGTGCCGCTCCGCCTTGTTCCGGGCCAGCACGGCCTGTACCCGCCGGAACAGGGCGGGGTCCACCTTCCGCAGCCGGGCCGAAACGTCCTTGTGCACGGTGGATTTGCTGCACCCGAAGGCCCGCGCCGCCGCCCGCACCGTCGCGCTGTGCTCCGCAATGTATTCTCCCAGCAGCGCGGCCCGCTGCTCCGGTTCCACTTTCATGTCCCGTCCCCTCCTCCGCAAGACTCCTTGGTAAAAAATATGAGGCGGAGTGGGCCAATATGCCCGCCGGGGCTTGACTTTTGGCCGCGGGCGGCTATACTGAAAAGCGGACATGAAAACAGGGGCGCCGAAAGGCTGAGATCCGCACCGTGCGGAGTACCCTTGAACCTGATCCGGGTAATGCCGGCGTAGGTAGTTTGCGAAACGTTCCCATCTTTCACAAACGAAGCCTCTGCGTCTGCTGTTGCGGACGCATTTTGTTTTTGTGTACTATTTTCAGAGGAGCGAATCCAAAATGTCGAAAACTTATTCCAAGACCCGCATTCTGGTGGAGTGCGCGCTGATGATCGCCATCGGCACCGTTCTGTCCAACATCAAGATCTTCACGATGCCCAACGGCGGCAGCGTCACCCTGCTGAGTATGCTGCCCTTCGTGCTGGTGTCCTTCCGCCACGGCGTGAAGTGGGGCCTGTTCACCGGCTTCGTCAACGGCTGCCTCCAGATGCTGCTGGGCTTCTGGGCACCCCCGACGCCCACCTTCCTGTACTTCCTCGGTGAGATCCTGCTGGACTACATCGTGGCCTTCATGGCGCTGGGCACCGCCGAGCTGTTCGCCCGCCCCTTCAAGAACCGGATGGTCGGCGTGGCCTTCGGCACCTTCATGGCCGGTTTCCTGCGCTTCATGTGCAGCTTCCTGTCCGGCGTGCTGGTTTGGGGCAACCTGAACGAAGGCCTGAGCGCTTGGACCTACAGCTTGGTCTACAACGCCAGCTACATGCTGCCGGAGACCCTCCTCACGCTGGTGGCCGCCGTCCTGCTCATCAAGGTGGCACCCCAGATCTTCGACCGCCAGTACGCTGCGAACTGATCTTTTGAATTTTCCACGCACCATCGCGCCCCGGCAGCTTTACCGCCTGCCGGGGCGCTTTTTTGCGCAGAAATTTGCAAAATGGTGTTGACAACTCCTCTCCCGGCTGGTATAATAACTCACGTCGCAAGACACCGAACCGGATATGTGGGGGATTAGCTCAGCTGGGAGCCCAAGCAGTGCGCTCACGCACCCCCACAACTGAACTTCACAAAGCATTTCTTATTTGAGCGTCTCTTTTTCCAGAAGCTTCTACTTCTGGAAAATTATGGGGGATTAGCTCAGCTGGGAGAGCGCTTGCATGGCATGCAAGAGGTCACCGGTTCGATCCCGGTATTCTCCACCATCTGCTCAAATGAGAGTTCCAGACACCGTTGATTTCAAATCGAAGTCAACGGTGTTTTTGTGTTTGTCAGCAAGCAAGTTCATCGCTGTTTTCCAAATACTGCGCAAGATCAAAGTTGAAGTCTACATGGATTTGGTATCCGCGATAAACGTCTACCCTGCGGATAAGCTGGCTGACGATCATCTTTTTTGCTTCAAAGCTGGCACTGTCGTAGAGGTCTGCAAAAGAAATCAATTCTTCGTACAGTTGCGATACGTTTGCCATCAATTCAGCGTTTCGCTCCAGTTCTGCACTGGCTTCTTCACACAGAGTTTCCAACTCCGTGTGCTTCTTTTCCTGTGCTGCGATCATCTCGGCAAGAGTGTCTTTTGGAAAAGCACTCTCCCCTTTGATTACAGCCAGAATCTCGGCTTTTAAGGCGAGCAGGTCTTTTTCGGCCTTGTCGCGTTCTGCTTGAAGGGCTTGCAGATGATTCTTGCGCTCCGCAGTTTCCTTCGCATAGCGGCTGGTGATAAGCTGCTCTTTAGGAACACCTCTCAAGCGGGAGAAAATCTGACGAACCATCTTGTCGATGATCTCATCCAGAATGTGCATGGTGTAGCCGGTCTGCCCGGTGCAATCCGTCTGCTTGCGGAGTTTTCCGTAGCAGGTGTAGCGGATGCGAAGTGTATCATCCAGAGTACCATCGGAAAGTTTACGCCATTTTCGGCTGGTTGTCAGGGCGAGCCTTGCACCACAGTGGCCGCAGTAAACGTTGTTGGAAAGTAGTGCTTGTCCACGGGTACGAAGAGGAACATGGTGTTCGGCTTCTTCCGCTGCGTGGGCAGAGCGATCTTCCCGGATACGCTGTGCAGCTTCAAACTCCTCCTGCGGGATGATCTGGAGTTCGGGCATCAATTCGGAGCGGGCATCTCCGCAGCGGAGAACGCCCATATAGGTCAGATTGCCGACCATTCCTCGCAAGCTGCCCGGATGCCAGCACTTTCCAGAGCGGGCGCGGTATCCAGCATTGTTCAGATAGGTGGCGATTCGCTGTGCGCCGTAACCCTCGTATACATATTTATCGAAGATTAGCCGAACGATTTCGGCTTCCTGCTCATTGATATGAAGTTCGTAGAGTTCGTGCTTGCGCTTGTTGATGCGGCCACTTTTCACAAGGTCATAACCATACGGCGCACTGCCGCCCTTGAAGTGTCCTTCTTCCACAAGCTGCCGCAGGCTGGTACGGGTACGGACAGAAGTTTTTTCGCTTTCGCCGTCTGCCTGCCAGAAGCGGATGTAGTTCAGCAATTTGTCAGTGTGGTTGTCGAATCGCTGCTCACCCTCTTGGGTACTCCATACCCGGATGCCGTTTCGTACAAACCATTCTACGACAAATGGCGTTTCATCTGCGATGCGTCCGATGCGGTCAAACATGAACACCAGCAGAATATCAAACTTGCCCTTTCGGGCGTATTCCTTGATGATTTGCAGCTTGTCACGGGCTTCTGCGCGGACTTTGTGGCCAGACACGCCCTCTTCTTGTTCTTCATGGACGATGACCCAGCCCTTTGCTTCAGCAAACTTGTGACACGCTTTGCGCTGCATGGGAAGGTCTGCTTCATGGTTCGAGTTGAAATTCACCTGCTTATCGGTGGAAACACGGTACAGGCAGCAGACACGGTTTTTATTTTCAGTCATAGGGGGTTCCTCACTTTCGCTATAAAAGCGAGGATAAACGATATTCGGTTATCAAAGAACGATTGGTAGTGGTTCATGGATTGTCCCGAATACCACTGCCATCCTCAGTATAGCGCGTTCTTTTGTCCTCGTCCACGATGTCAGCTAGTTGTCTTGGTATAGCTAGTGGCGAGCAGAATGTCACGGATACGATCAAAGACACCCGGATTGGGTTCTTTTGCAAAACTGAGAACGACAGGATAACCGTTAATAACGGTGTAACGGCGATTGGGGTCATCGTTGGTCACAGGAATATTGCCTGCGACCTGCGAAAACTTACCGACCATTGTATCATCACTCCTATATATTATAATTTTTAATATGTAACAATGGGCACCTGCTGCTTGCAGATGCCCATTGGCAGAGAAAATATGTTTTAGAACTTCATCGGCAGAGCATCCTTACGGCCCTTACCGTTGTAGGCCATATAGATGGGGAAAACGTATTTCTTCCATCCGGGCAATTTGGCGGGATTATCCCCGCCAACACGATAGATTTCCATGGGATGTACGCTGCCCAGCGCACGGATGAGCCGCTCCTCGCTGAACTCGCCGTGGTACAACTCCACAAAGTGCATCACGCCACGCAGGACAGATGCACGGAACGAATCTGGTTTGCCATCCCATGCAGCCACGATCAGCCGCAGAGCTTCACAGTAGATTTTCTCGCCCATCTGGTTGTACAGCTTGAGCGCGGTGCCCACGCAGCTGATGCGGTAGTCACTCAGCTGCAGGCTGTCATAGTTGAACGCCAAACCCACCCGGTTGGTGGCTGCGAGAAATGCTTTGGAAGGTGCATCGCCGCCCACGACCTTGGCACGCAGCTTGATGCCAGCAGTAAGCGGTGCGGAGTGACCGTTCTGTTCAGCAAAGAACAGGGCTTCCTGCTCCATCGTCAGGCCGGTGTAGACCTTACAGAGAATCGGCAGGTCTTTGCCGCCGTTACGGAGGATGCGCCCCTCGATAGTGTGCTGACCGTCCACCACATAATACTTACCGTTGCGGAAACTGACCTTCGGTTCGTTCGCAACATATTCGTTGAAGTCCGCAGCAATCATTTCCACCCGTTTGCGCTGTACGCCCCGCTGATAAAGTTCACGGGGATAAATCAGCATCTTGCTGTGAAGCACCAGCATCTGGTAAGGCGGGGTGATATTGAAAGAAGCGGCAAAATTGTTCGTGTCGTTTTTCAGGCGCATCGCATTTCCTCCTTGATTCGCCAAATGTATTTTTCAGCTTCGGTCAAAATCTCAGCCACCTGCTTCTTACGCTTCGGGCTGGTGAGCAGGCTGGGATTAAAGGTGAAGCTGTATTCGAGCCGCTGAATCATGGCATGAACAGCGGATTGCAGTTCGGTGTATAACATCATTTCTTCGACCGTCCCTGCGTCCTCAAAATCGGATTTGATGGGTGTGTAGGGATATAGACGGGCGGCTTGCCGTCAACCACTTCAGGCGGCGCGTAAGCCGCCGTAGAGCGGATGATGGGTTTGAGCTTCTGGATACTTCCCATCGGGTTCAGGGCAAGGCTGATCTTCACGGCATCATCGACTCGGCTCATTTCTTCCGGGGTGAGGTGTCCGACAAAATTCTGGACACGGCTCTTGTCGATGGTGAAGATCTGTTCAGCCTGAACGATGGAAGGCTCCAGCTTTTCCGGTTCCACCAGACAATGGGTCGGCTGCGCAGCCTTCTTTTCTGTCTTACTTGTCAAAGTCGCAACGATCAAAGTCGGTGAATAGGTATTACCCACATCGTTTTGCAGGATGACCGCAGGGCGGGTTCCGCTTTGTTCGGAACCGGTGCTGCTGTCCAGTCGAATAAAGTAGATGTCTCCGCGTTGGAATTTCAAAGTAGATTCCAATTGCGAAACCTCCGTTTGGATATGTAAGAAGCCCGCTGTACCTCCTAGGCAGCGGGCTTCTATTAAAATATGAAAGCGGTTTTATTTATACAGTACGCATCACCTCCCCGGTGATTGGAATGAAGCACCGGCATCAGCGGTGCATGACAACATAATCGTGACCGCGCCGTGTCTGGCAGACGGTGCAGGTGTCCATACTCCTGTCCGCACTCGGCACGAGAGCGATTTTGAAAGCCTTGGCTTCTACGAAATGCCGCAGACAGGTCGCACAGAGGGTCCGGATGGACTTGATCATTTCCGGGGTCAGTTCCATTTCCTCGTAGATTTCCTGTTCGCGCACCGTAGAATTCAACTCATCCATTTGAGCAGTCCTCCGTATCGGTAAAAAGTGAATGGCGGATAAATATGTAAAAGAACAGGAGTGACCGGCGACCGAAAACGGCATCCGGCAGCTCCTGATAAAATATGTTAAGGTCTCGCATATTCGCCCTCGGCTCCCTGCGAGTGGGGAATCGTTCGGCAGCGGACTTGTACCGCTTCATTGGCATTTCAGCCACCCCGCCTACATTCTGACCGGGCCGCGAATTACGGAAGTATCATTATCGAAGTACCGAACAACTGAACTCTTCAATTTTCAAGGTTCGTGAGTGTGGACGTTTCGCCAGCGGAGAGAGCCACTTTTGAAATTGTCTCCTCACTAGGTAGCCGACGAAAATGGTCATTTCGCACCCTCAAAATCGAAGTTCTTCAAAAATTTAGTGATTCGTGCAATTCGCTTACTAATGTTTTGGTGAGCAATTCGATAGACTTTCGATAATTCAACAACACTATATCCTTCGTAGGCGTACAACGTGATAATTTCCAAATCCTCTTTTTTCAGATGTTCAAGTGCAGTAAGTAGACGTTCGTCCTCGATTTCCCCAATCCATGCAAAGCTGCTTTTGGTTTCGTGATATGTATCCACTATGGTTGTTGCTTCCATATATTTCTGCATTAGAGGTGATGTTTCATCCTCACTGCATTCAAACGATGAATTTGAAAGTTCCTGCGTTCGCTCAATGCAGGTACGTTCGGAATTGAACTGCTGGCGGTCATAGTCGTACATCTTCTGAATGGCATCATCCGCCATTCCCGCTTCTGCATACTCAATTCGCAGCTTTTCCCAGTGTGCTTCAAACTTTTTTAACTCATAGCCCTTATTAAAAGCCATCGTAAACCTCCAAATTTTCGATAAAGCGTGAAAAGTCGAAAATTCGGAGTTGCTAGGGATACCGTGCGGCCAGTTCCAGCCACGAAAAATGGGCAAAAAGAAACATGAAGTGTCCTTTCCGCCGGATGCGGAGGTTGAGGACACTTCACTGCTGGACAGCTTGCGGGCTTTTCTTGGCAACAAAAAAGAGATGCACTAAAGAAAAGGGTACCGACACTGTTTTCCATCCGAAAATGGAAAGCGGTATAAGTATCCTCGGCCTTTAATGCATCTCAGGCTTCGATATGTTTTTGTTCTGACGCACCGAAGCCTATAAAAAAGAAAACCGCCGTGCGATCAGCTTTTGCAGGGCATCGATTCGTGCCCTGTAAGCATATCACACGACAGTGTTATGAAAGTCATCTGGCGGTGTTATGAAAGTGTTATAGAGCCATTTTTGCCCCTTTCTGAAAAATTTCAGGTGTTATGAAAGTCACATGAAGGTGTTACGAAAGTGTTATAGGAACCATTCTCACCAATTGGCTTCAAATGCAAGGATTTCTTCGTATTCTTCCGTAGTCAGATGTTCCTTTGCTGCGGCCAGCTCATTGGTGGCAAGTTCATTCATTCCCTGCGCTTTCAGGGAACGAATCAGCCAGCAGTATGCTTTCGGATTATCTGGTGCGATGGTCAGCGACTTCATGGCATACTGATTGAGCAGGTCATAAGAGTGCAAATAGTCCAGTTGCTTCAGCAATTCACTGACAGCACCCATATAGGAGAGATGGTATTTTGTGGAAAATTGGATAAGCCAATGCTCTCCATCTGCGGAAGACAAGATCTTTCCTCGATAGAGGTCAAGGGCATTTTTGAGGATGTCCACTTTGTTGATCACAGAGGATGCTCTGGCAGCAGAAGATACCAGTTCATCAAAACGCTGATAATCGGTCATGATGTGGAGTTCTGGGTTGAGTTGGTATCCGGACGCAGAGGACAAAATCAACGGCTCATCCGAAATAAGGCTGAACTTTTGGCGCAGGCGATAAATCAGTCCCTTGACGTTTTTGGCTGGGTTGTCTGAATCATCTGGCCAGAGCGTTTGGGTGATCTCCTGCGGAGAAATGGCATTTTTACGGGAGATCAGCAGGTAAGAAATCAGCCGGCTGATTCTCGGAGAACTAAAGTCAGCTTCTTTCAGAACGCCTTTGGACGTGCTAATGCTCAGTTCGCCAAACAGACTGACATAGATGTCTTTGCTGCTTTGGATGGAAGTAGGAATATACGCCATCTGGAGTCGGTTCAGCATTTTCTGCTCGTTGTACGATGCAAGCAGCACATAGGCAAGAATCCGCAACATACTGGTCTGCTGGATATACCGCTTCGGATTGCGGACGGCAAGCAGAGCGACCGGGCGCGGCTCCAAAGAAACGGCAATGACAGACCGGATACTAAGCCGCTGGTACAAGTCGTACTCCGCAGGATAGGCTACTTTTGTCGCCTCGGCATTCGGGACGACCATTGGAATTCCCTTGCGGACAGTCTGTACCCACCGATCCAGAAATTTAGCCGATTCATATTCTTCGGTCAGAATCATCGTTTTATCCGTTGTTCCAGTGTTGAACCACCAGAATGGTGTCCACAGGCTCAAATCCAGATCGACCTGAATTAGACCGCACCAGTCCGCATCGTAGAATTGACAAGTGGATTTCAGCACCTGCTGGGCAACTTCTTTCGGGGAAAGATGCTGGTAATACAATTGCGATTCAAGGTCATTCATACTGTTCTCAAAATCAATTGCACGTTGAATATCTCCAAAGCTCCGTTCTTCGTACTCATGATCAGACTGCTGCATAAAATTTCACCTCGTATCAAATAAAAAAGCACAGCATCAGGACTTCACTCGCTCTGTACGGTGAATCCCGATGCTGTGCTGGTATCAATCATGCAACCGCAAGAGCTGAACAAAGCTACATCATACGATTGTTTTATGAAGTACACACTTACTTCGATTCATACTATATCACAAAAAATTTACAACTGCCCAAAATGCAGTGAATGCCATATTTTTTGCAGTGAGATGGGTGTTTACAAATTATCTGCTTGTAGCGTGTGCAGCTGATATCTGTTGCATTGCGATTGTGTGAATAATTAAAAAGGTGCAGCGACTCAGTGATCACTGCACCTTTTATAATTGGAAGCTTATTCCATTCCCAGCAGCCATGCAGGGGTAACTTTCAAAATTTTTGATAATTCACGAATTTCGTAATCAGTAACAAAACGCGTTCCGATTTCAATACGGCTGATAGAGTCACGTTCTACGTCAACCCCTGATAGTTTAAGCTGAACGGCAAGATTTGTTTGCGTCAAATGGAGCCGGGTTCGTGCCTCTCGTATCCGTTCTCCGCTGATGTTTTTCTTGCCGGCGTAGTCATATATCTTCATGCATCAATCTCGCTTTATGCTAATAATCAGCATTTTTCTTGACTTTAACACACCAATGATTGATAATTGTGCTAAAGATGCGAATTGAAAAAATAATGTTGACAATACGGAGGGCTTCGCGGTATGGTTAGTCAAAGTAAGAAAAGGATACGGAGGTTTTCTTTTGCCGTGAATATTGTGATTCTTGACGATGAGTTGGAATTTTCTAAGATTTTAGACAAAAAAATAAAGGCATATTGTGCCAGAAAAGATTTGCTATATGACTGTAAGATCTTTTCTTCTAGCAAATCCTTGCTCAGTGAAGACTTATCTTCTGTACAAGCTGCTTTTCTCGACATTGATCTGCCAGATCTTAATGGGCTTGAGATTGCAGCCATACTCCGTCAGCGATACCCTGAAATGGTTTTAATATTTGTGACATCCTTCATTGAATATGCACCTTCGGGGTATAAGGTCAATGCTTTCCGCTATCTGCTTAAAGCTAAGCTGGACGAAGAACTTTCTAGTTGCATGGATGATCTTCAAGAAAAACTATATGAAAACAACCGTGTCATTCAGATTCGGCAAAAAGATAGATTTTTACCGATAGCGATTAAAGACATTTTGTATTTTGAAGGAACTTCCCAACGAAGAGTGCAGGCCATTTTGACTTGTGGAGAAATCATAGAATGTCTTGGAAAACTAGAAGATTATGATCAATTTCTTTCGGAACAAGGATTTATTCGATTACAGAAAAGCTTTTTAGTAAATATGCAGTATATTGACAAAATAGCAAGTTATAGCGCACAACTTCGTAATAATGTGACAATTAAGGTTTCCGAAAAGAACTACAAGGCTATTTGCAGAAAGTTTTTACTTTGGAAGGGGATGAATCTATGAATGACCTGCTTTTGTTTTGGAGCAATGTTCTATTAGTGTTGTTGGAAGTAATTGTGCTAGTTTTTTTCGCATCAGTCTTTTTTAAGAAAAATCTATCGAGAAGAAAATTCGGTGCTTCGGTTATTCTATTGGCTATTTCAAATATTACCGCACTTGCTCTGCTTGATAGCCATTTCTGGAGTAAGGCATTTGCAGTGATTATTGTAGATGCTATATGGTTGAAAATTGCGTATGATGACACCATAATGCAAAGTATCGGAATTGCCATTGGGTTTTATTCGTTCGTAAGCGTGTGGGATGTTCTCGTCCTTTTAGCTGTTTCGTTTCTTTCTAAGAAAGCATTTTCTACATATATGGAAAATCCAATGGAATATTACTTGATATGCTACGGAGTGAAATGCTTGGAGCTTTTGCTTACTGTTATAATCGGATTATTTGCGAAAAATCGATTTCAATTCAAGAATACTACTTGGAAAGACTGGCTTCGAGCGACACTGTTTCCATTGACTACAATCTTTTGTTCTGTAATATTTTTTCAAATTTATGAAGTCGAATCTGCTGTAGGAACAGAGCTTCTGCTTTGCGAGATCATTCTTTTATTCTTTGATGTGATGGCAATATGGATACTTGATTACATGGATCAACAGCAAGCTGCCTTACAGGATAATATAATTTTAAAGCGCAGTATCAAACAAGAAAAAGAAAGTATGGAAGCATTGGTGGAAGCTTATTCTGATCAACGAAAAAAGACACATGATTTTCAAAATCAACTAGCTGTGATTTATGGATTGGCACAACAAGAATCACCCAACGGCGAGATTATAAAATATGTAGAGCCACTATTGAAAAAAGAATTGCTTCCCACACTGATCACCAAAACAGGGCGAAATGTTGTAGATATTTTACTGACACAAAAATATTCTGCTGCAATCAAAAACCAAATTTCATTCCAAATGCAACTTGGTGATCTTTCCACTTTTCCCTTATCAGATGAAGAACTGATAGTTGTCCTTTCCAACCTTTTAGACAATGCTTTTAATGCTTGTATGGCCGTTTCATCTTTCGATGAAAGGAAAGTGCTATTAAAAATGAGAACAAAAGAAGCCGCTGGATTCTTATATCTTGAGAATCGCACAGCGCATGATATTGAAATTCTCGATAATAAGATAGTAGCACCTAAAAACAAATCAATTGAACACGGCTACGGTCTAAAAAATGTCACGGCTATTTTAGAGAATATTAACGCTCTCTATGTTTTTGATTATAATTCACAGAAACATCTTTTTTCTTTTTCTGCACAGTTTCCAATTAGTCGCTGATTAAAAATCATTGTCCCAGTGGTTTGATTCCTAAAAGTATCAAATCACTGGGATTTTCATGTTTGTTGGTTAGAAATACCCATTTCACCGCAAAATTTATGGTTCATACTGCACTTTTTACATTTGTAATCATCTATATGATATAGTATAAGTGATTTAATCTTCATTAGATGGACAATAGTGTGTAATGGAGGCCTATTATGTTAGAACAATTTTTCAAATCACAAGTTGCAGCTGTTTCTGACCCCTACCAGTGCAATCGCATCACGGATGCGTTGGCGGCTGCGGGAATCAAGTTCTATTGCAAAACTAAAGATGTCAATCGGCGTAATACGTTCGATCAGGCAAGAATTGGAACTCTAGGTATAAAACCAAAGTATATCACAGAGATATTTGTAGACAAAGAAAATGCAGATATGGCACTGCATATTGTACACACGCTAAAGTAAAGTCTGCGATATCATAGTTCTTACAGCGTGATATGTTTTCAGTTGACTGGAGAAAAACATGAAAAGAATTTGCATTGGACTTTTGACCGCACTAGGGTGTATTGCTGTAGCTACGGCGTTGATTGTTCGGCCATTTAGCAAAAAATCCATCCAGTCTTATGTACTGCGAAATCAGGATGAGCTGACAAACTATGCGCGGAAAGTGATAGAAGAACATCCAATGGGACCGCTAGAGTGGAATGGATGGAAAGTATATTATTACGCAGATGATATGGTGGAATTTTGTACAGGCTCTTTCGGGCTCATTCCGAGTACTACATATAAGGGCTTTTACTATTCTGAAGATGATGAACCACATGGCTTTCAAGATGTTCCGGTTGAGTTTGTAAAAAGTGGAAATGGATGGTCGTGGGCAGAATCAGAAGGTGATAATACACAATATACTGAACGAATTGCAGCACATTGGTATTGGTATGAAGCAAAATTTTAGAAGTCGGAGAACCTGAAGTTATGTATAACAATAGACGAAATAACCGATTTAGTATATTTATTGCCGCTATTATTGTAAGCCTGCTGGTTCTTCTCACAGGATGCGCATCTACCAAGAAGGAAACTGATTTAGCTAAGCCCGTTGCAGAGGATAGCTCAAATCCAGTCACTTTAACAGTCTACCTTACCGCTCACTATGCAAATCCTGATACACATTGTCCTATCTATGAAAAACTGCTAGATTATCAAAAAGAGAACCCGAATATCACAATACAGTTCGTATCGCCAAAAGAGGGTGATACCGCAGAGCGTGAGGCAGAGATTCATCAGCTAAATACGGAAATCCTTTCAGGCAAGGGTCCCGACCTTTTTATTATGGAAGGAAACCGATTGACAAATGTTAATCTATTTCCAGATATCGAAAAGAGTATAATGAATGGAGCTTTTCTCGATCTTACCGATGTAATGGATTCAAACGGATTCACCGCAGAGAATTTTTATATGCCTCTTTTAGATGCTGGAAAACTAAAAGGAAAACAGTATATTTTACCTTTGTGCTTTTCAGTTCCAACTCTGACAAGTGCAGAAAGCGTTCTGAAAGACAGCGGATTTGATATGCAAGCCGCATCAAAAAGCCTTGCTGCCACGATGGATGAACTGCTGCGCATCTATAAGGAAAAACCAATGCTGGTTGTGACGGACTTTAGCATGACAAGCGCGTTATCGCAGCCGATCATCGATTACAAGAATCACATTATTAACTTGGACACAGCTAGTTGTCGGCAAACATTAGCATACGAGAAAGAATTCCGTACGGGTGAAATTTCTTATGAGATGCAAAATGGTTTGTTTGACAGTTTCAATCCAGAAGTAGTCCAAGATTATTTTGCAAACGGTGAACCTTTTGCTAGTCTTGACCCAAGCTATATGACGGTGGGACTTCTTCGGCAGTGTGCAGCTCTTGGAATCAAAACCGTAACACTTCCCATTCCCAATGAGCTAGGCGGTGTTACTGCTGAAATCGGTTCTTACGCAATGGGAAATCGAAACACAAAGCATCCAGCAGAGGTAAAAGCACTTTTAGCTTATCTTCTTAGTGAAGAATGCCAGTCGAGTTCGGCGTTTGCAGATAAAGATATGTTTCCTGTCCGACGTGGATGTCTTAAAAAATGTATGGAAGCACAATATCAATTCAGTGTCTATGATGCATCCCATGAAAAAATAGGGCAAGAAGATATTGAAAACCGAAAAGAGATGTATGGTGACAATTTGACTGATGCACAGCTAGATCAACTTGAAACAATATGTGACAAGATCAATGCAGCGCAATATCACACAATTTGGTACCGTGCCTTGCAGCTTGATCAAAGTGAGGATGGCGGAAATCTTCTAAGCGAAACGATGGTTCAGTATTGGAATGATGAAATTACCCTTGATGAGCTTGTTGATCAACTTACTCCGCGGCTCAAATTGTACCTTGATGAATAAAATGAAAAAGAATCTTCAGAGCAATATCCTTCTTCTGCCGGCACTTATTGCCGGATTTTTTTGCTATCTGTTTCCAATCTTGATTGCTTTTGGGAAAAGTTTCTTTCTTGGAACAGGAACTGATTTTGTCGGCATACAAAATTATGTGGATCTTTTTGAAAATGAGGCATTTTCACTCGCTGTTAGAAATCTGTTTCATTTGTGGGCTATTATTATACCCGTCAATTTGGTTATTGGCATTTTCATTGCGGAAGTTTATATAAAGTTCCGACAAGAAAAACTTTGTCTGTTCTTCCTTGTTCCTTCAATACTTCCGGCAGCTTGTGTTGTGACAATCGCATCAAGCATCTTACAAAAGTCTCCCAGCCAGTGGGGTGAAACACCATTTGCATTTTATGTGTTCCTTGTAATTGTATTATGGAAAACTCTGGGATTCTCAATTTTAATTTTTATGGTTGCTATGAAATCCATTGAATCCGAGATCATAGATGCCGCCATGCTAGATGGAGTCAACCCTTTACAATGTTTTTGGTACATAAAGCTTCCAATAATAAAGAGTTCTTTATTGATTTGTGGAATCTTGACGATTTACAATAGCTTTCGATGTTTCCGTGAAGCCTATTTGATTGGAGGAAGTCATCCGAATGAACAATTATATAGTATTCAGCACTTTCTACAAAACAATTTTATGAATATGAACTATGCACGACTGGAAGCGGCATCTGTTTTGGTTGTGCTTTTTGTTGGGGCCGTTGTGCTGATCGGAATGTACTTGGCAAGAAAAAAGAGGAATAACTGATGAACCCACGAAAAGAAGCTACATATAGGATGTTATCTTTGATAGCTGCTGTGATTTTTGTGCTGCCATGCGTATTTCTTGTTTTCCCGACATTTGATATAAACCCAGATGACTTGTGGCAGATGGATTCTCTGATGGAATTCATTTGCGCCTATAAAAATACCGCGATTCTTGCAATTGTCGGAGTGCTTATTCAAATTGTGATTGCACTGCCTGCAGGTTATGCGATTGCCAGAATCCCATCTCCGAAAGCGCAGACATTTTTTCTTTTGACCTGTGTTTTCTTTTTGCTTTTGCCACAGCAAGCACTTATGCTCCCTCAATATCTGGTTCTGATGAATATTGGATGGTTGGATTCTCTGAAAGGGCTATTGATAATGACGGCTTTCCAGCCTTGGATGATTTTACTCTTTTGGTTCGCAGCAAAAAGAATTGACAGTAGCCTGTTCGATTCAGCAATTTGTGACGGCGCAAGCAACTGGGTGAGAGCTGGAATCTTTTGGAACAACCCATGACATTTTTGCAGAGCAAAGAAAAGTATCCGCTCTCTATGATTTTGATGCAGCTTTCAACGGATAATGCCGAATTAAAAAATGCCTTATGCTTGCTCTTTGTGATTCCACTAATAATTCTATTTTTTCGTGTAGTCGATAACGTAACTAACAGATTTCACCAATAATTAAAAATCGAGAGCGTGAGATTATGAACTTTAATATTATACTGCATCAGCGGAAAAAAATCCCTGTGTTAGCAATGTTCTATTTTGTAACAGCACTATTTACATGGGGAATTGGTATGATATCCCCGTATATTTCGGGTCTTTATATCAACTCACTGATTATAGCAATTTTCAAAATTAAAGCGCATATCCGCAGAAGCGGAACCAGCCAGAGCAATCAGAAACAGTAACAGAGTGAAAAGCGTTCTGAATCGCATTTGGAAGAGCATCCAGCGTCCTTGCTTTGAATTTGCGCAAAAGAGCCTTTACCTTCGACCATAGTTTTTCAAAGGGATTCAGATCGGGACTATACGGTGGGAGATAAATGTATCGAACACCGGAACTGTCCAGTAGCTCTTTCACTGCCTTTGCATGGTGCGATTTCATATTATCCATTACGAGGATAGAATTGCCATTCAGATGAGGAAGCAAATCAGTTTCTAGATACCGCTTAAACCTCTCTACAGTCGTTCCACCTGAGAAAGTCGTATAGTGTACGCTCCGCTTGATAGGTTCCATGGTGTTTTTTGCCAGATTGCAATAATAAACGGCAGTGTAATCAACACAAAGTGCTTCCAGAAGTTTTTGGTCACGTTCCAAAAGCTCCTGTGGTGAAAGCTGATTGTCTGGTTGCTCCTTCATGTATGTGCCCCTTTTACATTGAACCTCGATTTCAGAAAAAATAGATAGTTATTTCATATTATGGAGGATGTAAAGCCGAAATCCTATGGACAGGATAAAACAAAATATGCACAAAATCGAAGACTTTGGCTGAAAAGCAGAACACACGCTGTGCTTGCAGGCACGGGCAGCAAAATAAAAAGAGCAAAGGCATATTTTACGCCTTTGCTCCTCAAAAAGCAGTTTATCCGTTTGTTTCGGCAGAATGGTCCAGTATGCGCCAACCATCCATCAGTGCATTATTTTCCAGAATGAAGGGATGGGCTGTATCCTGTCCCCACTCGGTATCGTACTTCAACATGAGATAATCGCTCAGTTCTGTTCGTGTCTTGAACTTGAGCAAGCGGTACGGCTCCTGAAACGCAACCTTCTCTACGAAATACAGCCCATCCGATGCAGGAAGAAGAACTCCTGTGTGGCCGATCATCAGGGAATTTTCTGTTTCCGAAAAACTGTTGTGAAAGATAACGGAAATCAGCCGAATCTTTGAGTCATCCTTAAAGGAAAGCCCACGATTGCTCCATTCCTGCTGAAATTTTTTCAGATGAGTCTGGATGTCAGTTGTGCTGACCGTATCAACAGGTGCAAACCATGCACTAAACTTTTGCAGGCTGTCGCCGCAAAGAGAAGCCGGATCTTCATCCAGTGTTTCATAATCCATGAACAGGGTATCTGCGCCCGCATCCGAAGGCATCTCGCCATCAAATGCTACAAAATCGCCGAACAGACCAAAAGAGGTGATGCGGCAGTTCCATCCGGGAAAGGAGTTTTCCTTCTCCGTCCACTGATCCTGCATATCATATGGGTCATATTTCAGGTCGAGCGGTTCTGCTGTTTCAAATCCAGCAGTAAGCCAATCCGCCTTCATATCCTGATTGAACCGCTGAACATGGTTCATAAAGATCTGAATACGGGTATCCGATACATCCGCCTCATGCAGCAGATCGGTCAGGAGTGTTTGGGTGTCCATGTCGGTGAAGTTGCTATACTCGATTTGTTGAAGAACAGGTTCTTGTTTTTTCTTCTGTGTGAAAACAGAGATTGCCGCCCCACCGAGAAGCAGAGCCACAGTGCCAATCAAAAATACACGACGTTTCATGGTTTTAAGTCCTTTGATGTTATAAAAATCAATATGCTTCATCCGGTTCGGCAGGTGTTGCGGTAATATCGCGGTAGAAAATGGCCCATGCAGCTTCCTCATAGGGGCGCACAAAGAAAAAGCCAACGCTCAATGGGATTGCCAGCAGAAGAACAATGGAAATTGCCATGGCCTCTGAACCAGAGAAATTGTTTAGAAACAGGAAATAGCCGGCATACATTGGCAGCGCACAAAGCAGTTCCCAGCCAATGAAGCTGAAATCCAGACAGAACAGCCGCCATTTGTTGCCGTCCATGATCCGCCGGGATTCTGTGATTGCCTCATTTGCCGTCAACGAAGGATGCTCTGCCATGATGTAAGGTGTCATCGCATAGCTGTATGTTTTCACGATTCCCGGAATCACCAACAGCAGCGACCAAAGGGCGATGTACAGGCCCTGCAGGAACTTCATGCAGAAGCCATCCCACAGACGGTCTTTCTGCGAGAACAAATCTGAGAAGGCAGCGTCTTTTCCATCTGCGAGATTCAGATTAAAGCGGGCATATCCCAGTCGAACTGCACCGCCCACGATCAGTGTGAAGATGGCCCACAGACCAATGCTAACAAGCAGAACTGCAAGCAGACGACCGCCGTTGGGCTGAGAGAACAGTTCAAAGTTGATGCCGTTACTCTGATTGGAATTGGACGTGACGCTGCTGGTGCCGCTTACAATGGTAGCACCGAGCGCACTGGCGGCAATTCCTGTCAAAACGGCAGTTTTCCATTTTCCACGTAGGGCATCGAGAGCGAGCATACGATAATCGGCAGATACTTTCATAAAAGCAACCTCCTGTCTGAAAACGGCAAGGATGTGAGAAAAGGAAGATGATATGCCACTTTAATTTAGATACGTTTGAACTACTGGAAAAATTGCAATTTGAACGAGAAAGAGCGGATGGCTCGACAGAACCATCCGCTGACAGTATGTTCAAGTGCAACCATCTCGCAGGAGCCACTGATGGAGGCATTCGGTCGTCCGGGCGTAGTAATCCGGACGTTTCTGGAATATCTCAAAATAAAAAATAGGGGGATACTACAAAGTGGCTCTCAAAAAATAGTGCACAAACCCCGGAATCCTTGCAGGGTCAAAACGGCTCAAAAAGAGTTCCGGGGTTCTGATTTTGCGCTATTTATTTGTGTAAGTTGCTATTGCAGTTTTATTTTGCAACAGGCCCTTCTCGTGTTATGCAGTAAAAATCAATTCTTGTTGTTGAACGAAAGTAATCTGTTGAGGTACACTGTTAATCATTTTGATAAAGTGTTCTTGACCAAGCATTTTAACCAAATTGGCAATTTGCTGAGTCTGTTGCTGCTTGTCATGATAAAATATTGTTGTTTTCACCCCCTCGCGATCAATTAAATCCTTTAATATATCTTTGTCAGTAATATCAAGAGAATGACCAAACACAAAAATGTTGTTAGGTAGAGGGTCATTTGTGTTTTTATATACTCTTGAAAACATATCCATAGGCTGTATCCATTCTCTATATTCAAACCCAGTTTCATTTATGACTCGTTGAGTGAATTTTTTATAAATGTTATAATTTGTATGAGCATTACAGTCTTCTGGTATTTTATAATATTCATCAATTCCGAGAACCATATTGCTCGTTTCAGATGTGTCGGAATCCCTCGACTCACCATGAATATAGTGGATTTTTGCTTTTGGAAAAAATGAACCATATTTTTTAAAAAATGTATGTGTGTAATTGAAACAAAGAACAGCACTCGGAACGGCATTTTTTATATCTTGAGAAAAAAGTGACACAGGTAGTGCTTCAACATAATTTCGGAGGTAGAGTTCCATGCAGTAGATAAAGCAACGTAGTTGCTGATAGGAATCATCCAAAAAATCGCGGTATGTAAACGGGTTCTTTGTTTTGAAAAAATCAACGCTATCTAAAGTTCTCAGAAAAATCCCGATTTTTTCATCACCCGGAAATGTATTGCGAAGAGCGTCATGCACAACCTCCATATAAAGATTTTCTTCAGTGCGATCAAAAATCTCGACGATGTGGCTGATTTCACTTTCGAAATCTATCCAGTTGACCCCTTTTATTTGGCCGTTTTCATAAAGTTTGTAAAGATAACAATACCAAATATTCCCTTTTAAATTTTGATAAATCTCTTGTGCAATTGGATCGCTAAAAACTTCTTCGGTGAAAGATGAACTTTTATGAGGGATTCTTGATTCAAATATTTTAATTAAGATATCTCTTATTTCTGCGGAATTTGTATGAATTTTAGCAATCCTTTCTTCATACTCTTTATTGGTACCGCAAAAAATGGGCATTTTCTCAACACTATGAAAAAATTTAAGAAAATCCGTATAGGATGTAGGAAGTCTATGGGCCAGATCAAATCCATTACCAATAATTAAAATATTCATTTACAGTCTCCCACACTTTATTATAATATAAGTTGGAATGGGTTACAAAGATACGTCATGATCATGGGAATATGCGTTAATGGCAGTCCGGTATAAACCAGCACGTTCATCATTAAAGGAAACTCTATGCTTTAGTAAATCATCCAGCTTCTGATAAACATTTTTATAGATTACCTTATGTGCGGCATTTTGCACCAAAGCATCATTGTATGCGTCCATTTCAAATTTGCCATCATCTAAAGCACACTGTATCAGCTTCAAAAGGTCATCTTTTGTAATAAGATCGATTGGCTTTCGATCTTTTCCGGATTCATCAAAGGAAAAGAAAACTCTACCATGATCAATTTCCAAATATTTCATAAGAATTCCTCCGATCCATATATGCATCCTCGCCTGCCTCAAGACAATCAAGCAAAACCCGCCGTTTGCTTATGCGATTTCCCTCTAAATCTATCAATTCTGAACTTGACGGATTTCCGGCATAAGTGTGAAATTTCTGCTCTCCGCTATCAAGAATTTCCTTGGACGTATAAATAATATAGTCCGGATGCACAGAAAGGCCAATCGTATTGTTATGTGTCGCAATCACAACAGGGATTCGTTTTGAAAGATCTTTTAGTAATGCATCAACACCATCTTTTAAGAAGAGATTGTCAAAAGAAGACTCTGGTTCATCCAAGATAAGAATATCCGATGAAGAAACCTCATTGAGTTCTTGCAAAAGATTAAATTCAGAACGTTCTCCTCCGGATGCAGGTGAACCATATCGGTTCAACACGCAGTATTGGATATGAGCAAAGTATTTATAATATTCAGACGGCGGAATATCGTCTCTTCCTTTCATGCTTTTTAAGAAAGCGTAAGGCTTGTTATATAAATCGAATAACCCGGAAAAAGCCGATTTGCTTCGTTTGACTCTCTGAAGTTCACGTGCGCTAGCGTATGGACAGGAAGAAACAATCGTTTGATAAGAGTGCAAATGCTGGCGTTTGATGATTCTTGGATGCTTTACAAGTTGTGCAACATTCTCGAAACAAGCAATTTTGCATTTGTTCATCATTACTGTGTAGAAATCAATGTCCGGAATAGATGTGGCTGTAGAGCGTACCTGAAGTTCCTTTTTTATCGTTGTCACAATTCCGTTAACATAGTCCATTTGGGAATTCAAGGATTCTTCTTTGATGTATTGTGCTTTTAGCTCCATGGAAAGGTCAGTGAGAGATGAAAGATCAAGATGACGCTGTATAATAGGACGATATTCCGTATTATTAATCAAAAGATCAACAGCGTCAATTAAACCAATTAGCGTTGAGAGATCTTTAATAACATAGAGTGATTCTTGGTAGAGCAATGCTTTTGAGAAGATATCCTGTCGAGAAGCCTCATTTGCTGCTTTTTTCAGTGCTGTTAAATATGCATCAACATCTTTTTCATCTTGCTCTATATCAATACCACGCACATCATCGATAACCGCTTTCAAGGGAGCGAGAAAATGCTCGGAAATATCGGCACCCTTTTTTTGAAGTGCTTCATCAAATTTGGCTTGATCAGTTTGAGCATCTTTTGAAAGTAGAGCAAATTGTTCAATGTGTTTTCCATTTTCAAATTGACTTGCGATTTGCTGAAGAGTATAACTCTTTCCTGAAGATCGTTTTCCCAAGACAACTGTAAGACCGGTTGAAATTTGAAGACCATTTTCCAGCACTTGAAAAGTAGTGTGTCCTTCACTTGAATCGACAGAAACTTTTTCACGGTCGGTCAAAGCGTATTTAATAGCGGGCAAAGTTATATCCTCAACATCTATAAATGTTTGACGATTATCAAGATTTTCAAGAGGTTCACAAGCGCGCCAATCGCTAAACAAAATGGGTACAAGGTCATCTGACTGCTTTTTTTGCGAAATAAATTTCTTGACGCTTGAAACTTCTCCGCAAGTGATTGCTTCCCGCAAATGGGGGACCTTTGTTAAATCCAGTTGAGGTGATTTATCATAATGAGGAATTAAAATATATTTACGATATTCCGGAAAAGTCGAAATGAACTGTTCTTCTGTTATACACGAGTTTTTATCAGAGCCATTATAACGCCATACTTGGTAGCAACGAGGAATAAAATCATCAAGATCACTTGGACTTGTAATAACCAAGAGGTGACCATGTTCAATATCGACTTCTATACCCGGAAAAACCGGGATTGAAAGAGTTGTCTGTATTCGTTTGAATTGTTCTGCATCGAAAGCATTGTGGTTTGTTATAGCAATCGCATCCAACTGATAAGTTGAGATGTACATTTGCAAAGCTGTCATTGAAAATTTGAAAGGGTGGTCACTTACGGTTGAGCATGTATGTATGTGCAGATCAATCTTTTTCATCCTTGCCTCCAGACTCATTGAATGAACCTTTGTGACGAAAATGCGCAATCTTTTTCTGATTATAACACAAAAATGCAGTTTATCAAAGAAAAGCTATACGATTTTTGCCAAACAACTAAATTCAGGAAGTTTTTGATATACATCTCCTGCACAAACCGAACAGAAAGAATTTGTTAATTGCTGTCTAAAAGCACAACGGGAGGCTCTGTTACCGGAGCCGCCCGTTGTGTTTGCTGTATACGACGAATGAGGAAAGTGAATGTCAATAGAGATGCCGCCCCTGCACAGAACTTATCCGTGCAGGGGTCGGCGAAAAAGGAGAAAAGGTAAAATGTGTTGATGTCAAATGTTAAGCAGCTGCGCTCAATTTTGCGTTTGCTTCCTCGACCTTCATACGGGAAAGGATAAAGGTGATAACTGCATCCAGAGCAAACGGAATCACCAGATACATGATCTTCAGCATCGAGATGCAGGATTCGGGCTGAACAGCCAGCGCACTATCGAAATGGCTTACGGCCAGCAGCCAGCCAGTGATGGCTGTCCCCAGACCGCCGCCCAGCTTCACACCGAGAGAAGTACAGGAGTACATCGTACCGTCAACGCGCTTGTGCTTCGTCAGCCAAGTATATTCGGAGCAGGCGGCAATCACAGCGTTCATGTCGCCCTGCCAAGGACCCTGACCCAAAGCAGCGACTGCGGTAAAGAGCAGCATCAGGGGAACATTGCCGCTGCCCATATAACCTGCCACGGCGACCAGCGCACGAGCGACCGTAGCCAGAGAATAGCTCAGAACATTCAGCTTATACATTCCACTCCACTTTGCAACCAGCGTTGGGGTGAACACCAGTGCAATAATCAGAGGGATGTTAACTGCCCAAGAGAACACGCCAAACAAGTTCTGATTGCCAAGAATATAGGTGGCATAGTAGGTGCCCATGCTGATCATGGCACCGTAAATCTGTTGCAGGATGTAAGTGCCGCAGATCATCATATAATACTTGTTGCCGGCCAGCAGCTTTGCAGCCTGCACCAGATTGTACTTCTCATCTTGCTCAATTTCTTTTTTGTCGTTGGTGTCCACCAGTTCGCTTTCCGGCAGTTCTTTCACGGAGAAAACGGAAAGAGTGTTGACGATCAGACCAATAATCGCATAGATGATTGCCACGGTACGCCAGCCAGCAGCACCGCCATCAAGGGCCGTGACAGCACCCAGAGTAATGGACTGGATGAGCAGGCTGGTGGCAAAGGCAAACATGAAGCGGTAAGAACCCATCTCGACCTGCTCTGCACTGTTCTTCGTAATGAGGGCGGTCAGGGCAGAATAAGCGATATTGTTGGCAGTGTAGAACACAGCATTCAGCAGCGTGTATGCAATCAGGAACCACGCGTACTGTGCAAACTGACCGAGGTTCGTAGGAATTGCAAAAATAGCCACCAGCGTGATGGCACAGCCGATATAGCCATACAGCATCCATGGACGAGCTTTGCCCATCTTGGAGTGGGCCTTATCAATCAGTGAGCCAAAGAAAATGTCCGTCACACCATCTAGCAGTTTGGAAACCGCAATCAAAGTGCCGACGATGCCGGGGTTCAGACCAACCGTGTTGGTCAGGTAGATCATAACAAAGGACGAAAGGAACGCATACACAACATTGCCTGCAATGTCGCCTGATCCATATCCGACTTTGTTGTACCACTTCAAATATCGCTTCTCTGCCATTATGATTTCTCCTATTCCATCTGAATTTTTCTGCAAGTTTACCAAATCTCTTGCGTTACGTCCGGAAATATTATAGAATTTATGACAGAGAAAAGAGATAGACAAGATGGAACAAAATATGCACAAAATCAATGAGTTTGTAAAATCAGCCTAAAAGATTTCATGCTTTCTGGTAAAATTTCGCGCAAAGGAGGCAGTTCGAAATGTATTTTAACTCCGGCTATCTGAATAACTCCCGTCTGGACTTCAAAGACTACACGCGGCCTCTTGTTGTTGGCAGCTGCGGTACCTATCGGCTGAAAACTCGCCCGACACTGCCAACTTTCTGGCAAAAGGGTCGGCGGGATTATCAGATTTTGTATGTGGCATCTGGCAAAGCACACTTCTGGTTCAATGGTGTGGAAGAAGTGATCACTTCCGGCCACATGGTTCTTTACCAGCCGAAAGAGATTCAGAAATACATTTATTATGTAGAAGACCATCCTGAAGTATTCTGGATTCATTTCACCGGCTATGATGTGAAGAACATTCTGACCTATCACGGCATCCCACTGGATCAGCACGTCTTTTACAGCAGAACACTGCCGGAGTATAAGATGCTGTTCCGAAAAATCATCCGGGAACTGCAACAGTGCAAGTATGGCTATGAGGACTATATTGCCTCGATGTTCAACACGATCCTGCTTCTTGTCAGCCGACAGCAACAGGAAGGTGAAAATGTGGAGATCAACATTCCGGAGGAAATCGAAGCCGCCGTTGCAACACCAAAATCAGCGTGGAGGACTATGCGGAATCGCTGCACATCAGTACAAACTGGTTCATCCGCAACTTTAAGCAGTATATGAAAATAAGCCCTACGCAGTACATCCTGTCACTTCGGATGGTCAATGCGCAGAGCTTGTTGGAGAATACAGATTATAAGATTGGTGAGATTGCAGAAATCGTGGGTTACGACAACCAGCTTTACTTCAGTCGGGTATTCCGGAAAGAATATGGGGTCAGCCCGGCGCAGTATAGGAAAAAGATAAAAAGATCAGAAACCTAATAACGATAGCATGTTTAGGAGAGATAAAATGAATTGTAGAGTACCAGATAGCTTTGAATATCCTAATGCTTATGTTAGCCTGAATATTGTAAAATCAACTTGGGGAGAATTTCGAGAAGCACTTGCAACGAGAACTTTTCACATTAATGAAACTGATAAAGCTTTGCAATGTACATTCTTAAAAGTACTTGATGATTATCTTAATGAATTGGGCGATTCCTGTGAAAAAGAATTAATGGATATTCTTCCGACTCATAAACTGGGAAGAGGAACCAAATTGAATGCAGGCGAAAAAGTTACACCTGAACGTTTTATGCCGAATTCAATATATATCACAAGAGGAAATCGTTTTAGCCCGGCAGGAGTCGAATGGCTGTATTTATCATACGCAGAAAATTTGGACAAGGCTCGTACATGTTCAATCAAAGAATGCCGAGCAACGGCAGGAGACCGTTTTGGATTTTGCGAATTTCAAATTGACCCAACTGTAGGAAAAAGAAAAATTATTGATTTGACAATCGCAGATCAATATACTTATAATCAGATAGATTCAAATTTGAAGATGTATGTAAAAAGGCAAGCTGAAACTCTTGCTGCATACAAGAAAATAAAAGGCACAACTTCCAAAGAACCACTTCCCGAAATGATGCTTGAAGTAAGAAAATGGACAGCATACATATATATGAAACTGTTGTCCAATGGTCTGTTTGAACCAATATCTGATTTGGCTGATTCTAATTTAATGTATGCTCCTTTTCAATGTATGGCGACATACTTTAAACAAAGAGGCTATTGCGGAATCATTTATTCAAGTACAGTTTACAGACAATCTAAGGATTTGGTTCTATTTGATAAATCATTAGCACATCCTGTAATGCCCATCGAGGATTTTACTGTTTGACTGCTTGCGCAAGCAGGGCTTTTGTCTATACAAATGCAATTTTTGCTTCGCAAAATGCTTGTTGGGCTGTGCCCAATCCCCTTCATTCTGCACCGTTCCGATGCAGGCTGCGCGTTTTTTCAAAACGCTTCTATTTATATAAGGTAGAGTTTCAAGACAGTTGCGCTCTGCAATTTTGATGGAGACGTCTCAAGCCAAACGAACAGCCAGCAACGGCCTCAACGGTAAGTGGGGTCATAATGCTGGCTGTTCTTCGTTCAGATCAGAACGGAAAGCATTCGACATTTTCGCTGGTTCATGGTACACTACATCCAATCCATGCGAATCCGTTGGAGGTGGTTGTGTTGCTTTCCCTGTACTTAGCTGTTCTTGACGATCAAAGCAATGAAGAACAATTTATAGATGTATATAATACCTACAAGCGGCTGGTCTACCATACCGCTTACAAAATTATGGTCGATTCGTATCTGGCAGAGGATGTGCTGCAAGAGGTGTTTTTGTACATTGCCAAAAATTTTTCTAAAATTCATCGAGAAAACTGTCACGAACTCGCTGCTTATCTCGTTAGTTGTAGTAGAAGCCGTGCATACGATATGCTTCGCA
>QWCB01000361.1_pt1 | contig 58478 bp, 60 predicted proteins | sample 1972511 | NCBI WGS metagenome assembly QWCB01 (sample SAMN09866719, study PRJNA288562) | Human gut metagenome isolate term5_stool, whole genome shotgun sequencing... | isolation source: gut | host: Homo sapiens | place: USA: California | reverse complement strand
AAAGAACTTAAGTGAAGGAGAAAAAACTGCGATAGCATTTATCTATTTCATAACAAAAATTAAGGAAAATGGGCAAAAAATAGAAGATACTATTCTTGTTATTGATGATCCAATCTCTAGTTTTGATTCAAATAAACTTTTTTCTGCATATGCTTATATGAAGTCTGAATGTGATAAAGCAAAACAATTATTTGTATTGACACACAATTATAATTTCTTTTCACTAGTATTTGGATGGTTTAATAAAAGACATATTAAAGTTGGTGATAAAAAATGTCATAATTACAGTATATATAGAATTGAAAATAAATTTGAAAATGGAGTGAGATTTGCTTTTTTGAATGATGGTGGTGAAGGTCTAAAACAAGCCACTGAATATGACTATATTTTTAATATGGTATATTCTTTGAAAGATAAAACTTTATCGAAACAAGAAATGATTTTTTGCGGGAATGTTGCAAGAAAACTTGTTGAATCATTTTTGAGTTTTAAATTCCCAAAGCAACGAGCAGATTTAATGGCACTACTGAATGTTGCTTTGCCAGGACAAGATAATGATATAGTTAGAGAAAGAATATATAAATTTATAAACATATATTCTCATGAAAAAAAGATTAATGTTCTTGAGGAATTAGATACTGAAGTTTTAGATGCTAGTAGCCAAATGGTAATAAATGATATTTTAAAAATGATAAAAGATCTAGATGAAAGACATTATAATGCAATGGTTGAAAAAGTTGAAAAAGAATTAGCGAACTAATTTATTTTTTTTTATTATTTCATGCTTGCAATATGCTTGCAAAAAATCAGAGAAGCAGAAATAAAATGGATAATAAGGCTAAATTTGATAATAAAAACCCTGATTTTACGCCATTTATACAAAATGATATTAATGGACATATCGAATGGGAGTAGTAGAAACAAATATGTTCCTACTATAAAACACATGTAAACACAGGGATTGAGCGATTTTGATGTAGTAAAATTCTCTAAATGATACTGCCTTGATACTAAAAAGCTAAAATAGCAGGTTCAAAAGAGAGTTGTTGAGTTGAGATGAATTGTTTAAAGTTTCCCATCATTTTGGTGGGAGGATTTTGTGGCAATGGTTTAAGAACTATATTAGTTGCTTGAAGATACTGCAATTGTATAGCAAAGTTAAAATTATTTATGTACACGAGGAGGAAATATAATGATAGAGAGTATTGTTGCGCAGGTTATTTATGGTGCAGTTGGTAAAATTACTGATGTTTTAATATTGAAGAAACTTGAAAATTATATATTGGAGCGTAATAAGGATACTTTATGGAGTGATGTTGTTCAAGAAACTATTAAGGCTACTGAAGGTATTGATGAAGAAATCGGGGAATACATATTTAGTCGGTTATCTATTGTAAATTTGAGAAATCAATTATTTGATAAAACCCACAATAATATTTGCAGAAGTTTTGTATTGACTTTGGCGATGGAATTATGTAAGTTTGATAAAGAAAAGGATTTTTCAATTTCTTTGGCAACAGCAGTGGTTGATAAGTGGCTTGAAAAAAACAAACTATCAACAGATTGTGATAGTTATGATGTTGAGGAACTTAATAGGATAATAAGTGACCGTGAGGAATTATACCGAAATTATTTTAAATTATTTGAAGAGAAAAATGGAACTGATACAATAAGAATATTTTATCCTAAAAATGGAGAAAGTTGGATTAGATGGGAGGATAAATATTCAATCGATATTAATGTGAATTTGTCAAAGGGACTTTCATATGGATTTTGCAGAGAAGGGTTTGACTATTATAAGAAAACATGCAACAATAACGATAAACCTCTAAAGTGCGCCTATATTGAAAATGAAAAAGAAATATTGCGTTTTAACGACTTTTCATGTAATAAGGATAATACGATTGTTTGGATTAGATAACAAACTTCTCTTTGAAATAATAATCTATTTATCTCACCTGGTTAATCAAGCGTATAGATATGTTCTTCATATTTATAGCACATAACTTTAAGACCTAAAAATCTTTCAGCTATGTGCTTTTTCTGTGCCTATTTTATATTCGGTGGAGTTTTGGATGAAAGATGAATACCTACAGTTTATAGAAACTGTTATGGAAAAAGATATTTCATTTTATACTTTTGAAATTCTATATTGTACAGGTATTCGATTGGGTGAATTGATAGCATTAACAAAATCAGATTTTGACTTTAGAAAAAGACGATGCGAATCAGAAAATCAGCACAGAGAATTAACGGAGAATAAGTTATTACTGATCCGAAAACACCGAAAAGGGAAAAAGTTCTGCTTACGGATTTTTTAATCAGGGAACTTAGAAACTATTCTCTGAATATTGAATGCTTTTCAGGCGATATTGGTGATATGAAAAAATCTATCGAATAGCTATCAAAAGAGCAAGGGGCTTTATATTCGTTGTTGCTAAAGAGGTACAAGTTATTTATCAGAATCTTAACATTATTAGTCTCTCTAAATTTAACGCTTTTAAAGTAGAGATAAAAATGTTATTATATTTTAAAGTAACTTCACAAACTTATAATTAAGGGGCAAATATATGAAAGTTAGTTACAATGAATTGTGGAAAATTTTGATAGATAAAAATATGAACAAAAAAGATTTGGCGAATGCTTGTGAATTATCTCCTGCAACCATATCTAAAATGGGCAGAGGAGAGTTTGTCAGCATGGAAGTTTTGTATCGTATTGGAACGAAGCTAGATATTGATTTTGGTGATATGGTTTCGATTATAAAGCATGAAAAGAAATAAATCTTTAGGTGACAAAATGTTGCCTAAAGATAAGGTAGACTTGACTGATAACAGGCTGTGATTGGTTTAAAGAGAAGATGGAAGTGTTTATTGCGGAAGATAAAAATATCGTCATTGCTCAAAACAGAGAAATACAGTAGATGATTTATACCATTAGAGGTAAGCAGGTAATGGTAGATAGTGATTTGGCGAATTTATATCATGTTACAACTAAAAGATTAAATGAACAAGTCAGAAGAAATAAAAATAGATTTCCTCCTGAATTTATGTTTCGTTTAACAGCAGATGAATACGAGTACTTGAGGTCGCATTTTGCGACCTCAAGTGAAGACAATGCTCATGGTGGCCGTCGGTATATGCCATATGTTTTCACAGAGCAAGGCATTGCAATGCTTTCAGTTGTGCTCAAAAGCGATGTAGCCGTGGAAGTCAGCATTAAAATTATGAATAGCTTTGTAGAGATGAGAAGATTTCTACTTTCAAACAAGGAGATGTTTGCTCGTCTTGATAGAGTTAAGTTAAAGCAATTGGAAACAGATAAGAAGCTGGAAGAAGCATTTAACTATATTGCGACAAATACTGAAGTAAAACAGAATATCTTTTTTAACGGAGCTTCCTGTACTCCATTTATTTCATCCATTTTTCCCCGTCAATCATATTTAATTTAATAGATGCATTAGTAAATAAATATTTTAGAACTCTTTATTTCCCTAAAAATTATAAAAATAAAGTTTTTTAATTGGTTTAACTCAGATTTTTATCAATAATAAATCAAATTTAGAAAATATGGTATAATGAGTTAAAAATAAAGTTTAAATTAAGGAGCACTTGTGGAAAAAATTGAAACTAAAAGATTAATCTTAAGAAAACTTGTAAAAGAAGATGCAAAAATGATATTTGATGTCTGGGCAAATGATGAGGAAGTGACCAAACACTTAACTTGGCACCCTCACGAAAATATCAAAGTCACAGAAAACATTCTCGCAGGATGGCTAGAAGAGTACGAAGAAGAAGGTTGCTACAGGTACGGGATTGAGCTTAGAAATGAGAATAAACTAATAGGCATGATAGATGTAGTAGAATACAACGGATGCATTCCAGAAATCGGTTATGTCCTTGGAAGAGGCTATTGGAACAAAGGCTACATGTCAGAAGCTTTTGAGTCATTCCTAAACCTATTAAAAAATCAGGGCCACAAAAAAATATATATTGAAGCTGACCAAGAAAATCATGCCAGTAATGCCGTAATAAAAAAGAACGGCTTCAAATTCATAGGCAAAGAAACAAAAATAAGGTCAGCATTTAAAAACGAACTCGTGACAGTAAATACTTATGAGTTGGAAGTTGACTGAGAAAAGAAATATTAGTCGATTTCCTGAAAACTCCAGATTTTAATCCTTTTTCATGTCCTTAAGCTTCGAATACTTTCGCTTGTACACATGGTTCATCAATATAGCTTCAAGGACGTTTATAGGTTTGTGCCCGGACACCTTGGCTACAGCTTGAGCCAAGACGTTTTTTTCGAAAATATGCTGCACTGCGGTGGCATCCTCAAGGTCCTTCCCCAAACAAAATACTGCGCCATCCCCAAATACGACATTGTATTTGCACGAGCTGTCAGAACGAATCCCAACGATTTGGGCAAAATCATCCAGATATGGTTTCATTGCAGTATGCTTATTAACGTCCTGACTCGTCATACGGATTATCGAATTTATATCAGGTCTTTTATCGAAAATGCTACGAGGTATTGCGGCGGCTTTATCATTTCTTGTAATCTCCGAGATATCCTCATTAAATTTGATGGCATGAGCACCTAGTTCCTCAAAATATTTTTTGCAAGCCCCTTCAACCAACAAAGCATTTTCTAAAGCTGATTCTTCGTCTTCACCCATTATTATGACTCCGTGCATTTCAAGCAAAATAGCTTTGCATCCAGACAATGAAGCCACGTGATCAACGTTATTGTGCAGCTTTTTTGTCCCAGGAAGAGCGTAACCACTTATTTTAATAGAATTTGAGCCTAGCTTTTCAGCCTCTGACTTCGTAAGAGGAATATCTCTTCTTAGAAGAGATATTCCTGAGCCGTAGGGCTGGTGAGTGTGAATAATCACATTAATATCAGGAAAGCGGCGATAAAGGGCTAGGTGCATTGGAGATTCGGAAGAAGGCTTGATGTTTCCTTCATGGGAACCGTCCTCAAATACCTTTACCAAATCTTTTTCTTCCATATCCTCATACCCCATCCCAGATGGAGTTATGAGAAAACTGTTTTTATCGCCCTCATCTCTTTTGCTCAAATTGCCCCAGGTTCTGAAAAGCAGACCCTTACTCATGGCTTCCCTTGCTAATTGAGGTATATTCATGCTTAGACCTCCTAGAATTATTTTGTAATATTCTCATTTGCGAAACGTCGAACTACATAATAACATTATCATATGGAAAATGTTATATTACACACTGCAATGCTACCACTTACGAACCGTTATTTTGTTCCACTTAAATTTTCTACTGGCACAACGTGTGAGAAGACCTTATCAAAGCTCTCCAAAGCCGAGTCAAGATCTTCCTTAGTGTAAGCCGCACTTGTGTATAGACGACTGCCTGCCAGAGTTACAAGCCCCTCTGCCATATATGCCGCGCCCATGTGTTCCATTTCCTTCTTTCTCTTGGTAGTTTCCTTTAAAACATCAGGAATAGTCCATGGCTTCGACCAGTTAATTGCGAAGTGCATGGTTCCAACTGTTTCCAAATGGCAGATGGACCCCTGGTTGAATGCCACGAAAGGAAGGGCGTACTTATCAATCAACTTATTCAAGCCATCAGTTAGGTAATCGCCGGCTTCATTAGCCTTTTCACATGCACCGGTTTCTTTGATTTGCTTTAGGGCATGATAGCCTGCGATACAGGAAACCGGAGTTGCTGCCAGTGTTCCGCCTACTAGAGCCTTTTTCACGCCAGCTTCAAGTCCTGCAGTCAGATACCTCATGTAGTCCTGCTTTCCGCCAATTCCACCAGCTCCAGGATATCCGCCAGCAATTGCTTTACCAAAGATAGTTAAATCTGGGTTAATGCCAAAATACCCCTGTGCTCCTCCAACGCTAATTCTAAACCCTGTTACAACTTCGTCGAATATGAGGAGAGCACCATATTGGTCACAAAGGCTTCGGGCTCCTCTTAAAAACTCGTCAGAGAGCGGTCTAGTGCCGCTTTCAGGGCCAACAGGCTCAATCATAACTGCTGCCGTTCCACCTTTTATTTTTTTCGCTCTTAGCTTCGATTCTAGGCTATTTAAATCCCCAGGGAAAAACTCATCGATATACTTAAACATCTTCCTTGGTACACCATGGGCCTGAGTGAATTTGCTTCCTGGAATTCTTATGCCGTATGCAAGCTGATCCGACCATCCGTGATATGCGCCACCCATTTTGAGCACGTGCTTGTGTTTTGTTGCAAGCCTTGCAATTCGGATTGCCCCCATACACGCCTCTGTGCCCGAGCCGAACATGCGAAACATATCAACAGAAGGCACGTTTTCACAGATGAAATTAGCCAGTTTATACTCATATTCGTGGAATAATCCCGTCGAAGGATTTGAGTCGCTTAAAAACTCTACCACCTTATCTCGAACTTCCTTAGGGTTTGAGCCCAAAACAGTTGGCCCGCCTGCCTGAAGGAAATCAAAATACTTATTTCCGTCAATATCTTCAAGTATATTTCCATTTGCCTTAGTAAACACTAGTGGGAAAGGATAGTTAAAGGCTAAATTGTGTTGGACTCCTCCAGGAATTCTTGTCTTTGCAACATCTATCATTTCCTTACTTTTGGTGCATTTCTTCCCGTAATATTCTTCCTCATATTTCCTTAAAGCCTCAGGATCGATTGAATACATGGGGCCCGCAATTAAATTATCCAGCTTGTTTACAATTTCCTTAACGCCCTGTCTGTTAATCATAATATCCTCCAAAAATATCCTATTAAAATATTATCTTGAAAATTTCCTAAAAAATTTATTAAATATATGGTGAGTCGCGACTCATTTTGCGTTATAATCATTGTAACACCATTTTGAAAATAATGAAACATCAAAAATAATCATTTTAGATATATCAAGGAAGTAAGTTAGATATAGCAAGGAATTAAACGCGGAAGAGAAAATGAAGTGTTGCACAGAACTTTTTGAAAAACAAAATAAAGATAAGCAAAAACGGATAATCGAAGCAGCAATTTTGGAATTCTCCGAGAAGGGATTCGAAAATGCCAATACTAACAAAATCGCGAGAAACGCTAATATTTCCGTAGGCTCTTTGTTCAAGTATTTTGAAAACAAAACAGATTTGTTTCTATACATAGTTAAACTAGCCGAGGCTGAGCTGGAGAGCCAGATACATAGCGTATTATCTATGGGAAAAGGATTTTTTGAAACAGTTGGAATGATATTATCTTTAGAAACAGTGGTATCAACCTTGGAGAAGGTAGCAGGTAGCGAATATAAGACGATGATTAAGGACGCCCAAGATAGAGGAGAGATAAGAGCAGATGTGGATCCGGCTGTTGTCGCGTTTATTTTGGACAATATCTTCATGTCGCTGCAGTTCTCATACGCAATGCCATATTATCAGCTTAGAAAAAGACTTTTTGTCGGTGAAGATACAGATGACAAGAAGATAATTCAGGAAACCATGTCTATTTTGCGAAACGCTCTAAGTTCAGAAGTGAAGAAATATACTCAATAAACTATAAAGAAGCTCAAGTAAGATCTGAATGAAGAACCGTAGAGCCTATTAGAATAGTATTAAAAATATAGAACCGTAGAGCCTATTATATTAATATCTAAACTTGAAGTTCAAAAAGGAGGGAGAAAAGGTGAATATTATCAGTTATGACATTGGAACCACTGGGGTGAAAACCTGTCTTTTCGAAGCAACAGACAGAATAAAATTAATAGCCTCAGCCTTTGATGGATACGATATAAAAATCAGCCATGATGGTTCCGCAGAACAAGACCCGGATCAGTGGTGGAGTGCCATAATTAATTCAACAAGAGAAATCATAGGTGAGGACACAAAGGTTGATGCAATCAGTTTCTGCTCACAGATGCAGAGCCTCGTACTGGTTGATAAGGAAGGCAGACACCTCAGACCTTCCATGAGCTATATGGATCAGAGGGCAGGAGAAATCAAGAAGAAAGTTCTTGAAAAAGGGCTCAAGGTCTCGGGTATCAATGTGAATAAACTCCTAAGAAGCCTCTATCACACAGGGGCGGTGTCAGGCTCGGTTAAGGATCCAGTTTGGAAATACCTTTGGGTTAAAGAAAATGAGCCAGAAATATTTGCGAAAGTCCATAAATGGCTCGACGTTAAGGAAGCCATAATCGCCAGGATGACAAAAGAGTTTATCATGAGTGAAGATAGCGCCTTTGCAACCTTAATCTATGAGATGAGATCGAAAGAAAAGGTCTTCAGCAAGAGCGTAATGAAGATGCTCGGGGTAGATCCAAAGCATATGCCAAAGATTATTTCCTCCGAGGACGTTGCGGGGTACTTAACAAAAGAGTCAGCCGATGAGCTAGGTCTTAAAGAAGGGATTCCTGTTTATGCCGGGGGAGGCGATGCTTCACTAATTGGAGTTGGAGCAGGAGCTATTATGCCGGGAGACACCCACGTATATATGGGAACATCAGGCTGGGTATCTACTGTGACAACAAAAACTCTAATCGACACAAACGCAATGGTCGCTTCGGTAGTCGGAGCTTTTGAGGGGAAATACAACTATTTTGCTGAACTGGAAACTGCCGGAAAGTGTCTTGAGTGGGTCAAGGACCACATGGTTGTAGATGAAATAAACGCCTACATCGAGAAAAAATCTATAACAGAGACCGAGGCCCTCTACACGTCCCTTTATGAATATTTGTCTGATGTCATGCTTAGAGCAAAACCGGGATCTGACGGAGTAATTTTCACGCCTTGGCTTCACGGGAATCGATGCCCGTTTGAGGATTCAAACGCGAGAGGAATGTTTTTCAACATCTCGCTAGATACGGGAAAAACAGAGATGCTTCGCGCTGTTATCGAGGGGGTTTGTTATCATCTGAGATGGTTCTTTGAGGTCCAGGACAAAAAACTCAAAACCTCGGAGGTCGTGCGCTTCGTCGGGGGTGGTGCTCACTCAAAAACTACGAGTCAAATTCTAGCAGATATAACAGGCAAAACAATTGTCACGGTAAAAGATCCTCAAAATGTCGGAGCGGTTGGAGCGGCTATTATCGCCTATAAGGGAGCAAATCCCCATATCTCTTGGGAAGACTTGATAGACAAAATAGAGATTAACCAGACTTTTACGCCAAATCCTGAGAACAAAGCCGTGTACGACAAGAGCTATGCAGTCTTTAAGGAATTATATAAGGCAAACAAGGATAACTTTGCGAAAATGAACAAGCTTTAAGAATGGGTATGAGTTTGCGAGAATAACAAGCTTTAAGAATGGGGATGACTTTGAGAGAGTAAACAAGCTTTAAGAATTAGGATGACTTTGCGAGAATAACAAGCTTTAAGAACAAGAGTATCTTTGCGAAAATGAACAAGCTGTAAAAATTGGAGAATTATATTATGAAAGAAGAAAATGGAAAAGTGAATCAGTCAAAGAAGGTGGATCGACCAAAGAATGTGGATCAACCCAAGAAGGTGGAGCAGCCCAACAATGTGGTTCAACCAAAGAAGGGCAGAAACGAAACTTTACGACAATCTGTGATGTTTACGCTTTTGTCACTCAGCGCCGGGTTGGTGGAAGCAGGGTCTTTTGTTGTATTAGACTTAACCAGTCTTCCTTATGGTTGGGCACACGGACTCTCGGTAGCTTTGAGCGTTCTTTGGAACTTCACCCTCAACAGGAGGTACACCTTTAAATCGGCAAACAACGTGCCAATCGCAATGTTAAAGGTGGCATTGTTCTATGTGTTTTTCATTCCAATCACTGCATACTTTGGACAGATGGCGAGCTTGGCAGGAATCAATGACTTCGTAATAAAAGCTGTGACGATGCTCTTGAACTTCATAGGGGAGTTTTTGTGGTGGAAATTTGTTGTTTTTTACGGAAGCGAAAACACCAACAGCCTGGCAAAGAAGAAATAGGACACGTTTGTAGCGGATGAATTTATATTTGTGCTAATGTTAATATATGTTGCTTGTCGCAACAGGATATTTGGCGTTATATTTTCTGTGGAGGGAGGTTTTCGATATGTTAAATGAAAACATTAAAATAGGCAGAAAATCAAAGGGACTTTCGCAGGATGAGCTTGCTATTAAACTCAATGTTGTAAGACAAACTGTATCAAAGTGGGAAAGAGGGTTGTCCGTTCCCGATTCAGAAATGCTGATTTCTCTATCAGAAATATTAGAGATACCCGTTAGCGAATTATTAGGTGAAAACATTGAATTGCCAAAGGCGGACGAATTAGAAGCAATTTCTCAAAAATTAGAGGTGGTAAATATTCAATTAGCACAAAAGAAGGGAGCGACTAGAAAATTTTTTGATGGTCTCATGATAGCATTGTGCGTTGGATTAATCCTTATTTTCTTTGTTGTTCTGGGGATTGATGGATCGTATTTAAATTGGGATTATAAAAATCCTGAACTAGCTGCGGCGGGCGTGTTGATCCATGGCTTTGAATGGATTTTCATTAGAATTTTCCCTATTGCATTAATCGCATTGATTGTGGGGATTTTTGTCACGAGAAGAAAAAAATAGAAAGATAGAGAAGTGGTGATATTTATATATACGAAAGGCATATAATTATGGAATACAAGGATATCAGGGAAAAATAGTTGAGGGTACTAATTGACATGTATAAAAATATACTTGCAAATACAACTAAAAAGCATAGATAAATAAATTTTGGCTGTCTGGGACCGCTTTTCTTTTAGTTTAACGCAGTAAAACATATAATTGAAAGAAATATACGTTATGTGCTATAATTAAGCAGACAATCTATATATTTAGAAATTATATCTTAAAACTCACGATTCAAAAAGTGTGCAAAAAAGATATAATATATTACATCTCTTCAGAGTGATTTCAAACTGTGAAGATGTGGCTGGTAAATTTCAAACAATACGTGTTGTATATAACAGTTAAAAAGCTTTATATCAAAACATTAAGGAGCGACATGTTAGGAAGAATGAAGAAGATGAGAAGAATCATTGTATTATTACTAGTATTCCTAGTGCTAGTTCTATCTGGCTGTAGTGCTGCGGACATCAAAGATAATAAATCAGAAAAGAAGGATACAAAAGAAGCAATAGAATCTTATGAGCGCTTTGTGGATGTTTTGTCTGATTTTGAATATAACATTGGAAGCTATAATTGGAACACAGATAAAAAAGTGGCTTTCTCAGATATCGATAAGGATGGGTTTGATGAGCTCTTTTTCATAGAGTGTAACGATGCTTATGCTGCAAATTTTCATGTATATAAATTTAACGGAACAGATGCGGTTGAGTGTGGTTATGAGCTTTTTCCTGGCTTAGACTATCCTCTAGTTGTAAGCAGATTAGCTTCAGGGACACAATATTTGGCTTTTTCCAGTAAATCGGAATCAGCTTTCTATATAGTTGAGAATATCAACGACGGGAATTATTATACCCATATAAGGAAATTTAGTCTTAAAGGGGAAACGGTATCCATGGAAAAAGATCTTTATGAGAAGATTGAATCGGGAAGTATTACATATACGCTCGATGATGAAGACATTGATGTGTCGGAGGCTGAAAAGATTATCAGTAATTTCTCAAAGGATTTTGACAAGATTGTTTTTCAGTCGCCTGTTGCCCCTGCTTATGATGGAAGCAAGGTCCTTCCAATGTTTGCAAAATATTCAAGCAAAGACACAATTGCTTTAAATTATGAAGACGCGACAAAATATTTAAATTCAAAGATATCTAAAAAGTGATTTTTAACAAGAAACGAGGTACTGTATTGTCAAAGAAAAATTCAAGCTATTCCCTAAAAAAAGTTGACCTAGATACTTTTAATGATTTTTCATTAACTTTTAAAGCTCCTAAATATATGTGGGATGCTAATTTTATTCAGAGTAAGGCCATGGCTAAGACTTCAATGTCAAGGGGCTATAATGTGCACCCCCTCGTTTTGTATAGCGAAGAGATACCTATTGCTGGTGGACTATTTTGTGTTATGCCTGCAATGAAGTTCTTCCGAGTTGCAAGGTGTTTCCATGGACCTCTAGTTGATATTTCTAACTATGAACTTCTGAAATCTTTCACGGAAGCCCTTGTAGAATATTTTAAAAGGGAAAAGGTTATAAGCATACAGATACAACCCGACTCATTGATTGTAGATGAATGTATTTCGAATTTAAAAATGTGTGGATATAAGCATGAAGGCTTCTACCAGGGGTATCGGCATGGATACGGAAGATATTATTTCTTGAAGGACTTCTCAGATATAAATTCAGAAGAGGGCCTTTGGAAATCGTATGAATCGAAGACTAGGAATCTCGTTAAAAAGGCTATGAAGCTGGGTGTCCAGTGCGAAGAAATTGATAAAAAAGATATGGACCTTTTTTATAACATTCTAGAATCAACCGCTGAACGGCGAGGCTTTGAATTTCAGTCAGAAGATTATTTTCAATATATGATAGAGTATTTCAAAGAACAACCAGGCTCAAAACTTATGAACATGCCATTGCAGGATGCTATGGTGGTTATGGCGTATATAGAACCGGAAAAATCCATCAAAATGTTGGAATCTCAAAGAGAATCGCTGCTTGAAAAGGAATATGAGCTTGATAAGAATATCGCACTTGGTAAAAATATCAAGAAAAATAGAAATCAACTTAATTCTTTGAAGTTTGAAATAGATGCGTGTGAGAAAAACATAGCCATGATTCATGACATATCTCACCTCGGGCAACGCATATATATTTCTGGAGCAACATTTGTAACATTTAACAATGAGATGGTTTACCTATTTTCTGGTTCGGATGCCCAATTTTTTGGATTGTCAGGGTCCCAACTGATACAACACTATGCACAAAGCAAGGGCCTGAAGCAAGGAATAAGAAAATACAACTATTTTATAACTGAAGGAAAGCATTCAGGTGCTAAGGATGACGGTATACTTAATTTTAAAAAAGGCTTCGGCGGATATCTTGTGGAGCTGCCAGGAGAATTTCATATCAACGTCAATAAATTCTTAGGAAAAGTTCTTGAAATGCGAAATGGCTTCTAAAAAGTGGGGAAATATATCAAACTAGTTTAGGAAAAGTAAGCAAAAAACGACACTACAGATGCACTTTAAATTTGCTGTATCGCTGTTGAAAGGTTGCGAAAGTAGTGTCTTTATGTTTTCAAACTGGTATTTTGTTGTTAATAGAAAAACTTTGATTTATCTTGGCACAAGCTTGCCAAATACTACAAATCTTCCGTCCTCATCGACGTTGGTGCATGTACTGAGCATCACAATTTTATCCTCAGCCGTAGCAGCTTCAGTTGTTTTTACCAAGGAGTTTGCGGCTATCCAATCAACATAGCTTTGTTTCTCAAAATCATTAAAATATAATTTATATTGCGAGGCGGAAGCGTCAAGATACATGGCCCCCACTATATACATGTCGTATTTAGCTGATGGCGTGTAGAGAAGCATTTTTTTGTGCTTATCATAAAACTCTTGATCTTTATAGTCCATAATATGACTGAACATAGTATTATCTTTCATGTTATGCCCGTACACAATTGTCATAAAGTCCTGGAAAGGGTTTTCGATTCTTGAATCGACAAATATAGATCCTTTTCTATTATATTCCTTATTAAACATTCGATATAGATAAAAATCATTGTTGCTGCCCTGAACGATAGGGTAGTTAATATTAGTTCCCTTAAGCTTAATCCAGGCTTTTGTATCAGGATTTTTCTGAAGCAACTTGTCAAAATTAATTTTATCAGAATCCTTTGCCCCCTTAGTCGCTATTTTAGCCACCTCATCGTAAGTTTTGGTGCCCTCATAATATCCCCATAGAATTTTTCCTATTTTAAATAGGCAAAAGGCTATTATTATAATCAATATAAAAGTTATAATGTTATAAAACACTCTCTTGCTTGATTTATTTTTTTTATTTGACTGGCTATTTTCTTTTGATTTTTCCACAATTAACCCTCCCCAATTACTACATTAAATTATACCTAAAATTTCTAAATTTACAATATATAATGATCAAAAAAGCATTAGGAGTCATACAGCAAAAGAAATATCAAAAATAATTTTGCTAAAAAATATAAAAATAGGGCTTTACAAAGAGTAACTCAAGGAGTATAATAAATAAAACAGTGATAAGGCAATTTAAACTTAACGCTGTTAAGACCTGCATAAGCAGGGGTGAACCAAGTGAAAAGGCGATTCTTGGTTTAAATTATTTACTTATACCCGCAAACGCGGGGGTGCTAAAAGATTTTTGAGGGTGAAAATATGTCTGAAAATGATTATGAAGAATTAATGTGCATTTGGGCTAAAAAAAGCGAAACGAAGGGGCAGTTCTTTTGGCTTCCGTTAAAACAGCATCTGGAAGACACCGCAAATGTTATAGAGTTTCTTTGGAATCGTTGGCTCAGTGAGGGACAAAGGAATTTTATCTCAGCCGGAATCACCACCTCATCACAAATCTCATTTGATGAAGCGAAAAGGCAACAGAAAAACAATGCAAAAATCGCTAAAAACCTAGCAATATTTTTAGCTGCAATCCATGATATTGGTAAGGCTACTCCAGCGTTTTGCACGAAGAAAGGGTTAGCGAATACTCCAGATTTAGATTCGGTTTTACTAGAAAAACTTGAGGGCATTGGATTTACAGATATTAAGTGTTTCGACGATAAAAATGCTGGTAAATCTCCCCATAACATCGCCGGACAATACCTACTTAACGAATATGGTATCAGAGAAGACATTTCATCGATTATAGGTGCTCATCATGGTAAGCCGGTTAACGACAGTTACGGAATTAGTGTGAATGGCAGTTATTTGGAGCAAGGGGCATATTTAAATAACTATTATCAGAATGGAGATTCTAAATTTGACTCTGAGTCTGAAATTCACAAAAAATGGGACAAATTACAGAAGCAGGTTCTCAAATGGGCCCTAGATAGGAGTAAATTTAATTCAGTAAATGAGCTGCCTGAGGTCAGTCAATCTGCACAAGTTTTACTTTGGGGACTTCTTACAATGGCAGATTGGATTGCGAGTAATGAGGAATATTTTCCCTTAATCAACATTGAACAATACGAAGTAGATAACAATTTTACTAGGATTAACGGATACTTTAAATGGGCAAAAAGCGATGCATGGAAGCCGAAAGAAATAAAAGACATATCTCAAAGATATAAAACTAGATTTGGATCTGAATCCGAACCAGAATTTAAACCCAGAGCTGTACAGAAAAGCATGGCTGAGGCTGTTATGAATACGGATGAACCTGGAATTTTCATATTAGAGGCGACTACGGGAATTGGAAAGACCGAGGCTGCACTTGTCGCTGCAGAAGAATTAGCATACAAGACTGGTAGGAGTGGATTGTTTTTCGGGTTACCGACACAGGCAACTTCTAATGGAATCTTCCCTAGAATCGTTGATTGGATGAACAAACTCGAGAAGCTTGATATGCTTCAAAATGACAACACTGATAAATGCGATGATTTATATGAGTGTGAAATGGAAGAACATAACAAATCTATAAGGCTATGCCATGGCAAAGCCTACCTAAATGAAGTTTTTCGAAGTTTGGCAAGTTCCATAAATGTAGATGAATCAGAAAATGGAATATCTGAAAGTGAAATCATAGTGAATCAGTGGTTTTCAGGAAGAAAGACAGCTGTTTTGGACGATTTTGTCGTTGGAACCGTTGACCAACTATTGATGATGTCTTTGAAGCAAAAGCATTTAGCCCTTAGACACCTGGGCTTAAGCAAAAAAGTTGTAATAATTGATGAAGTTCATGCCTATGATGCTTATATGAGCCAATATTTAAAAAGAACTTTGCAGTGGCTTGGCGCGTACAAAGTGCCGGTAATATTACTTTCTGCGACGTTAACTGCACAAAGCAGGATGGAATTATTGAATGCATATCAAAGTGGCCGGGCTAAAAATATAACGGACGATTTGGAGTTAAAGCGATTTAGAGAGAATAGGTCAAATTTACAGCTTATAAGCAATCAGTATCCGATAATTACATATACCGATGGATATGAGGTCAAGCAGAAAGCAGATTTCCCTAGAGGCACTGATAAGGAGATTCATATAAAACGTATATCGGAGGATGATTTAATAGCTTTTCTGAAGAATTTTAGCAAACGAGGCGGAGTAATAGGCGTCATTGTGAACACTGTCAAAAGAGCTCAACTCATCGGCTCACAGCTTTTAGAAAAGTTTGGTGATGAAACTGTGGATATTATTCATTCTGCATTTATTGCAACCGATAGGGCAACAAAAGAAGAGAAACTGCTTAAAACGATAGGCAAAGACGGGGATAGACCGAAGTTCAAAATAATCATAGGAACACAGGTTTTAGAGCAATCTTTAGATATCGACTTTGACGTATTGATAACTGATCTAGCTCCGATGGATCTTTTGTTGCAGAGAATCGGAAGACTTCAAAGGCATGACATCAACAGGGATGTTTATTATAAGGAACCTACTGTATACATCATGGGTTTAAGTGAATCTCTAGAGTTTGATGCAGGTTCGAGAATTGTATATGGGGATTACCTCCTGACTAAAACACAGTACTACCTTCCGGATACTGACGTTATAAAAATACCGGGAGATATACCTGAGCTTGTAAATAAAGTGTATGCAAATGAAGATGAAAATATGAATATACCGAAGGATTTAAATGGGAAATATTTAGAGTTTAAAAAGAAGCACGAAGGAAAAATTGAAAGTCTAAGGAAAAAGGCAATGGCTTTTCAATTGTCAAGTCCGATAAAAATATTAAGCTCTTCCCAAATAACAAGTCCAACAAGAATACCAAGCTCGTCCAAAATGTCAAACTCTACATCAGATAATTCAAGTAGAGCTGTCGCAAAGCAGTCGCTAATTGGCTGGCTAAAAAACGATATTCCAGGAGATAGCGATGAGAAAGCAAGTGCGAAAGTTAGAGATACTGAAGACACGATTGAGGTAATTGCGGTTAAAAAAATAGGGTCAGGTTATGGATTCTTCGGAACCGATGAAGATATATCTACGAGAGTAGTAAATGAAGATTTTATTGCAAAAGAACTTGCAAAGCATACATTTACACTTCCAAAGTTATTATCTAAAAATTACAATATAGACGATACGATAAGGGAACTTGAGAAATATAATTTAAGCTACCTAGAAGAGTGGCAAACTTCTACATGGCTAAAAGGCGCGCTTGGCATAATTTTTGATGAAAATGATGAATTCGAGCTTGGTGAATTTAAATTGAAATATAGCAATAAGTTAGGTGTCTTATATGATATGAAAGGAAGTGATGGTTTTGGGCAGGTATAACTTACTTTATGAGAATTGGATTTCAGTTATTGACAAGGACGGAAATCCAAAGCAAGTATCCCTAATGGAAGTTTTCGAGAAAGCTAGTAACTTTTATGATCTTGCAGGAGATACTAAAACTCAGGATTTTGCTGTTATGCGAATTTTACTGGCAGTTCTGCACACAGTTTTTTCAAGATTCGATTATAATGGGGAACGGTATGAATGGGTTAAGTTGGATGATGAACTTTTTGAGCAAAGTGAAGAAGTAGACGAATATGACAAAGAGGAATATCAATCTGCATTAAGAGGCACGTGGTTTGACCTATGGAAGAATGGTAATTTCCCGGGCATTGTAAATAATTATTTGAAAGAATGGGAAGACAGTTTCTATCTGTTTGACGATAAGAAGCCATTTCTTCAGGTTGTTGCAGATGATGTTTCGGCAGATAAGCTTAATAAAGCTAAACCAAGCGAGTTATCCGGAAAGAATATAAATAGGTTGGTTTCTGAAAGTGGCAACAAAATAGCTCTGTTTTCTCCAAAAAATGACAAGAAGAACAATAGCAACAAAGAAATTTTAGCACCTGATGAAATTGCTAGATGGCTGATAACATTGCAGGGCTATATAGGATTATCCGACAAAGTTATCTTTGGAAATACAAAATATAAGGCTTCGAAGGGCTGGCTCTTTGATCTGGGAGGGGTTTACTTAAAAGGTGATAATCTATTTGAAACATTGATGCTTAATCTTGCTTTATTTTACGAAGGCGTTGATAATTGCTTCAACATACAAAAACCATGCTGGGAAATGTCATCTTCGGAGTTAATAGAGTTCTATATGTATAACGGAACATTTGACAATTTAGCAGGCTTATATACTGCTTGGAGCAGGGCTGTGTATATCGATACGAATCTAGATTTTGATAAGCCATTTAAATGTAGCATTGTCAAACTGCCGGAGATGAATCACAGGGATAACTTTTTAGAACCTATGACCTTGTGGAAGTACAACAAAACAGGTGAGAATAAGGACTCTTTCACTCCTCGCAAGCATATCATACATCAATCTCTATGGCGCTCATTTTCGCTTTTGACAATTAATGACCTCAGCAATAGTGGTGCTAAGCAAAAAATCCCGGGGATAATAGATTTCTTAAAGGAATTGAAAGAGAAATCCTATTACTATGGACTCGAAAAAACAAATTTTGTACGGAGTATAGTGTCTGTATCTATGGCTGATGATGGTAATGCAACTTCGTGGGTTCCTATTGATGAGATTGTTGACTTTTTGCCAGTTCAAGATTTTATACTTGTGAATTTTAACAATAAAAATTGGTCTACGTGGATTAATGACACTATACAGAATACAAAACGAGTAATAGAATTCACATATAAGAATTATATCAAGGATATTAAAGCAATCAGGAATATAAATTCAGATGATTTTGTCAGTAGAAAAATCGAAGAAATCTATTTTGTTATAGACAACAGGTTTAGAAGATGGCTTGTCAGCATAGACGAAGAAAAACCTCATGAAGAGCAAATCTCAGAGTGGGAGCAAACTTTAAAGAAATTAGTAAAAGATGAAGCGAAGAATATATTTGCTAACGGGAACAACCGAGATTTTATAGGCTTTAAGAAAAAACAAAGTTCTAAAAATGCAGAAGAAAAAAGCGAAAAAGAAATATACACGATAGCACATGCATATAATAAGTTCATTTATTTCTTGAATAGGGATATAAAAAATATAAAGGAGGAGGGTAGAGAATGATAGTGGAATCGGAAAAGCGAGAATTTTTAAAAACTACTAAAGGGATAATCTCAAAGATTGAAAATATGAATGATGAATCTAAGCAGAAAGCAATTCTCGCAAGGCTAAGAAATTCAATCAATAAGCCGCTGAGTGAAAATTTTGATGTATTACCTTTTTTGTTTGAAAATTTACCTGATAAATTCTTGGGTACGACTGATGAGGCAAGCCCCGAGGAAAAGTCTATTTTGTCGGCATTACAACTCTACGCACTAAACAAGCAGGGCAAAGGAATAACTCAAAATGAGGATGATGATGTTCATGATAGATTTCTGTCATTTGGTGCATCACTTGGAGTGATTAGGGAAGGCGATAAGGTTGAGGCACTTGATCGTAGATTTAATGCTATGATTACATCGGATGATTTTAGTGAGTGGGTAGTACACTTAAGACATCTGGTAAAACTCATTAAGGCGAGCGAAAAGAATGTTAGAGTTGATTATCCTAGACTAGCAGAAGATTTATTTTGGATAGCAAGGGGATATAAGACAAATGTTAAATTACAATGGTCAAGAGATTACTATAGAATGAATTTCAAAGGAGAAGAGAAAAATGAAAAATAATAATGAAAGACTTTTTGTTGATATGCACGCAATTCAAATCGTACCTCCATCGAATCTGAATAGAGATGATACGGGTAGTCCCAAAACTGCTCAATATGGTGGTGTGAAAAGGGCGAGAGTTAGTTCGCAATCCTGGAAAAGGGCGATGAGGGAGTATTTTAACGTCGAAGGTGAAATAAGCAATGTAGGTGTGCGGACGTTGGAAATAGTAAAGTATGTTGCTGAAAAAATAATTGAACTGGATGACTCCATATCTATGGAAGTGGCAATGGCTAAAGCAAAAGATGTCATTGAAAAATCACAGATCAAATTGTCCGATAACAAAGCAAAAGCATTATTTTTCTTAGGTGATACACAGGCTAAAGGTCTTGCTAAGGCGGCTATCAATGATGAATCAGACAAAAAGAAGATAGAAGAAATCTTGAACGGTAATAAGCCTATTGATATCGCACTATTTGGAAGAATGGTAGCGGATAATCCGGTCCTAAATGAGGACGCCTCTTCGCAGGTTGCTCATGCTATATCGACTCACGGAGTACAGACAGAGTTTGATTTTTATACAGCAGTAGATGATTTAGCTCCTGAAGATAATGCAGGCGCAGGAATGCTTGGAACTATAGAATTTAATTCGTCAACATTGTATAGGTATGCCAATGTGGCAATCCATGAATTTGCTAATCAGATTGAAGATAAAGAGGCTGTAATAAATGCTATTAAACTTTACATTAAGGCATTTGTTAATTCAATGCCTACAGGCAAGATCAATACATTCGCAAATCAAACATTGCCACAGTTTGTCATGGTAACCCTAAGGAAGGATAGACCTATAAACTTAATTTCCGCCTTTGAAGAGCCGGTAAGATCTTCAAATGGATACACCAAAGCATCGATAGAGAAATTAATAAAAGAGTCAAAGAAGATAGAAAAGTTTGTGGAGGAACCTGCTCTCCAATTGTTCATTGCATTTGATGATGTAGAAGGACTTGGTTTATCTGCAAGAGAGGAAGAAAACCTAGACGCTTTGAATGAAGAATTAGGTAAATACTTAAATGATTGGTTAGTTTGATTGTGGGTGATAGTATGAAAACTATTTTGCTAAAATTTGCAGGACCTATGCAGTCATGGGGGACAAATTCCAATTTTGAAAATAGACATACGGATTTTTATCCTTCAAAAAGTGGTGTTATTGGGATGATAGCAGCCAGCTTAGGATATCAGCGAGATGAAGATGAAAAAATCAGGAAGTTGAATGAACTATCTTTTGCTGTGAGAATTGACCAACCGGGGAATCTTCTTAAAGATTATCACATTGCGAGAAAATATAAAAAGAACGGAAGTCTTGAAAGAAATTATGTTACGAATCGGTATTACTTAGAAGACGCTGTTTTTGTAGTAGCTATCTCGCATAAAGACGATATTTTGATGGCTGAAATCGAAAACAGTTTGAAAAGCCCTTGGTTCCAAACCTTTTTAGGGAGACGTTCATTGCCTCTGACAGCAGATTTCTTCCTCGAAAGCACTGAAAATGGCCTGATAGACAGTTTGTCCAAGATTGAATGGCAAGCTTCTAAATGGTATAAGGATAAAACAAAAGAAGATGCCGTGAAGTTGGAAATTTACTCCGATTTTTATGAGGGAGATGCTAAACAAATTTCAATGAGAAAGGATAGAGTTATATCATTTTCTCAACTGAATAGACAATTCAATTATAGGTATGAATCAGTATCTACTGTTGAAATTTCAAATAGAACTTTCGACTACAGAACGACCCATGATGTATTTGAAAGTGTAGGTGATTAGAATGTATATATCAAGAGTAGAAGTCGATATTTTTAACCGAGGGAAAACGAAAGACTTGATGCATTTGGGGGCTTATCATAGCTGGGTTGAAGATAGTTTCCCTGATGAAAAAGAAAATAAAATACGCTCAAGAAAACTGTGGCGGCTTGATGTATTAGGCAAGAAAATGTATTTGATATTGGTAAGTGAAGGCAAGCCAAATTTAACACTACTTGAAAAGTACGGCGTAGAAGGATCGGCTCAAACAAAAGATTATGATAGCTTTTTGAGCAATATTAAAAGCGGAGACTCGATGCGGTTTCGTGTAACTTTAAATCCAGTCATAAGTGAATCATTGGGCAGTGGCAAAAGAGGAAAGATAAAGCCTTGTTATGATGAAAAAAGTCAAATTCAGTTTTTGCTGGATAGATCAAGAATTAATGGATTCAGCGTTGACATAGATAGCCTTTTGCTCAAAGAAAAAGGAACGAGTATATTAAAAAAACGCGGATTCAGTCAGATAAATTTTCTGAAAATTGTTTTTGAAGGAATTTTAACAGTTGAAGATGCGGATGTTTTTAGGAAGCTTTTAGTTACAGGATTAGGCAAACATAAGGCTTACGGATTTGGTTTGATGACAGTTATTCCTATAGAAAAGTAATTAACCTTATGAGAAATCAAAGTTAGAAATATCTAGACGAAATGGAATGTTGAAATGAAAGAGAAAGTTGGGGCTCCAAAAACGTCTTTAAATGAATTGCCAAGAATAAGCGATAGGATAACCTTCATATATGTTGAGCATGCGAAAATAAATAGATATGACAGTGCCATAACAGTTATAGATTCAAGAGGAACCGTAAAAATCCCTGTTGCGATTATTGGTGTGCTTTTGCTTGGTCCGGGAACTGACGTGAGCCATAGAGCTATAGAATTAATCGGTGAAATGGGCACCTCGGTTCTCTGGGTTGGCGAAAGGGGCGTCAGAAATTATGCACATGGCAGAGCTTTGTCACACTCAACAAAATTACTGGAACAGCAGGCAAAACTGGTTTCTAATAAACGAACCAGACTTGAAGTAGCTAGAAAAATGTATCAAATGAGATTCCCGGGTGAAGACGTGTCAAAACTTACAATGCAGCAGTTAAGAGGACGGGAAGGTGCTAGAGTCAGAAACGTTTATAGACAAAATAGCCGCAAATACAATGTCGAGTGGACGCATCGAGCGTATAATGTTGAAAATTTTGAGGATGGATCAGTAATAAATCAAGCTTTATCTGCCGCAAATGTTTCACTATATGGCTTAGTACACAGCATCGTCGCTGCTTTGGGGTTATCGCCGGGCTTGGGATTTGTCCACACCGGGCATGATTTGTCTTTTGTTTATGACGTAGCGGATTTGTACAAAGCCGAAATAACCGTTCCTACAGCATTTCAAATTGCTTCAGAATACACTAAAGACGACGACATAGGAAAGATGACTAGATTAAAAATGCGAGATAAATTCTTCGATGGAAGCTTGTCTGCCCAAATTGTTTCCGACCTACAATATTTACTTGAAATTGATAAAGACGATCAAATTCTAATAGAAAGCTTTGGCCTGTGGGATGATAAGGAGTAACTTGTAGAATATGGTGTTAATTACACGGAGGATAAGTGATTATGCCTTTTACAGTGATTACAGTAAAAAACGCACCTATGTCCTTAAGAGGTGACTTATCAAAGTGGATGCAGGAAATAGCAACGGGCGTTTATGTAGGCAATTTCAATACGAAGGTAAGAGAGAAAATTTGGATGAGGGCAAACGGAACCATTGGTAACGGAGAAGCGACTTTAAGCTATTATTGCAGAAACGAAATTGGATATAATTTTTACACAAAGAATACAGCCCAGCGAGTCATAAATCACGAAGGTATACCATTGGTATTTCTGCCTAATAGCGATGAAAACAATAGCATCAGAATGGGCTTCAGCAATGCCAAGAAAATGCGAAATGCAACAAAATATTCAAACCGCACGGGCGGTAATAAAAAACCTGAAAGATATGTTGTAATAGATATTGAAACAGATGGTCTAGATGAGGAGAAAAACTCAATCATAGAAATCGGTGCAATAAAAATCAAGGGCAACAAAGCGGAGAGTTTCTCTAGGCTCATTAGAGTTGACTATGAACTGCCACAAAATATCGTGAATCTTACAAACATAACTGATGAAATGCTTGATGAATCAGGTGGAAATAAAGAAGAGGTCTTAAAAGACTTTATTGAATTTATCGAGGATCTTCCAATTGTGGGCTATAACTTGTCATTTGATATCAAGTTTATTAAATATAATATGGAGAATTTGGGGCTGGATATACAAAATAAACAAGTGGATTTATTACCTGTTGTCAGGGAAAAAATAACTCTTGCGAATTATAAATTGTCAACGGTAGCAAAACATTTTGGTATTGCAGAGAAGATACCGCACAGAGGGCTGCTCGATGCAGGAATAATATTGGAGATTTCAAAGAAACTAAATGAATTCATGGAATTTTAGTATCGGGAAGGCGTATTTTTGAGGGATTTTTTAGTGTAGTACCCGCGTGAGCGGGGGTGATCCCCAACTTCTATAATTGTGCTGTAATTTTCTTTAGTAGTACCCGCGTGAGCGGGGGTGATCCCAAAGGATGCTGAAAAAGGTAAGAACAGACCTAGTAGTACCCGCGTGAGCGGGGGTGATCCTCAGACCTACAACAACGCCTGACATAGATAATAGTAGTACCCGCGTGAGCGGGGGTGATCCCATATGCGACACGGTGTGATTTCCACCCATGTTGTAGTACCCGCGTGAGCGGGGGTGATCCCAGCTAGTGCAAGGTTCGCAAGGAAACCGTGTTGTAGTACCCGCGTGAGCGGGGGTGATCCCATACTCTTTGTTAAGCGTTGCAGTCCTTTTTAGTAGTACCCGCGTGAGCGGGGGTGATCCTGAAAGGGGAAAAGTAATGAACAAGAAACAAATGTAGTACCCGCGTGAGCGGGGGTGATCCTTGCACTCAATGATAGGGTACAGCGACAGAGAAGTAGTACCCGCGTGAGCGGGGGTGATCCTCTTGTAAGCAAAAAATTTATAGCAGATTTTGAGTAGTACCCGCGTGAGCGGGGGTGATCCCTGGGGGCAGTCGCGCGGCGGCAAGACCGCTGCGTAGTACCCGCGTGAGCGGGGGTGATCCTATTGTGTGCCAAAAGAAGAAATTTGCCACCACGTAGTACCCGCGCAAGCGGGGGTGATCCTCTGCCTGTTTTTCTTCGCCATTCCTTACTGGTGTAGTACCCGCGTGAGCGGGGGTGATCCTATCCTGTATCAAGTTATATGCGGAATCTCACCGTAGTACCCGCGAGAGCGGGGGTAATCCCAAAAATCGAAGGCAGCACTAAAGCGACGAACAGAAAGAAATAGATAATTTTGAGAAATCTATAGCAAATAGAAATAGTGTTATAAAGAAAAGGAGAGAAAATAATGAGTCATGATAATTGGAATTTTGATGAAGATACATTAAAAACAATTGTAAATAGAATTAATGAAAGATGGAAAGAATACGAAAATGAGTCTAAGAATGGGAATGTAAGTGAATATAGACAAGGGTTACTCGATGGATATGCCCAATGCTTAGAGATGATAGAGAATGATTTAGAAAGTCGCGGATATAACGTTGATGATTTTCGTTAATATTATAAGTACTAACGCAGTAGTACCAGCGCAAGCGGGGGTGATCCATGGATATAAGCATGTGGCAACCAAACTACCCATGTGGAGACCATAGCGTTGATACAAAAGATATAAACTGAGAAATCCTGCATTTTAAGCAGTTTTATAAGCATTTTGTACTTTTTACAAGAGTAGCTTACAAGGCTGCTCTTTTTTATTGAAGGAAGCAAGATTCTTTACATCCTTTAAAAAACAACACATACACAACCCAACTTTACATATTCGCTTTTATAATATATAATAAAAGCGCAAACGAGAGGAGGCGAACTATGAATACACTTAAAGAATATATACAAGAAAATTTAATAATCACCAACAAAGATGCAGAAGAACTTGGATATACTAGGCACAATCTATCAGAATTAACTAAGAGCGGACAATTAGAAAGATTAAGACCAGGACTATATCAATTAAAAGGAAAAGTAATAGACGATTTTACTTTAATATCATCCAATAGTAATCGAATAATATTTTCTCATCAAACAGCCCTATACCTCCACGACCTATCCGACAGGACTCCAAATGTATTTCATATATCTGTACCCCAAGGCTACAATGCAAGCCATATCAAAAAGAGGTACGAAGATCTCCAAGTTCACTATGTAAAAAAAGATTTATACGAACTTGGAAAGACAGAAATAAAATCACCACAAGATAGCCTAATATCAGTTTATGATATTGATCGAACAATCTGCGATATCATAATCGACAGAGAAAAAATAGATAAGCAGATTTTCACAGAAGCCATAAAAAGATACTTTAAATCAACAAATAAAAATTTAAGACAACTCATAAAATATAGTAGACTATTTAAAATAGAAGATGAAATTAGGAAATATATGGAGGTATTATTGTGATTAATATCGAGAGTATAAAGGGCAAGATAAGAAGCATGGCAGAGAAGAAAAATCTAAAGTCGCAAGAAGTTTTGCAAATATATTTTTTCGAAAGATTTTTAGAAAGACTATCTAAATCAAAGTACAAAAATAATTTTGTAATAAAGGGAGGATTCCTCATATCATCCTTAATCGGCATTGAAAATAGAACAACTATGGACATGGACACAACCATAAAAGGCATACCCCTAAAAGAAGAAAAAATAAAAGAAATCTTAGAAGAAATTATAAATATAGATGTAGATGATGGAATAAAATTTGAAATAAAAGACATAAGTTATATTAGGGAAGAGGACGAGTACGAGAACTTTAGAATATCACTAATAGCAAATGTTGGAAAGACCAAAAACCCGATGAAACTAGACCTAACAACAGGAGATGCAATAACACCAAGGGAAATAGAATATACCTATCCCTGTATCTTTAGCAAAGAAAATATAAAAATAATGGCATATCCATTAGAAACAATTTTAGCTGAAAAATATGAAACCATAATCAGAAGAAATATAACAACAACACGAATGAGAGATTTCTACGACCTATACACCCTCTATAAATTAAAAAAAGATGAGATAAACTATAAAATTTTAAAAGAAGCAATAGAAAGAACCTCAAAGAAAAGAGGAAGTCAGGAGAGAATAAAAGATTATGAGGAAATAATCGAGGACATAAAGGAAGACTCATACCTAAGAGACTTGTGGGAAGTATATCTCAGTGAAAATAAGCACATTGGAGATTTGACCTTTGATAAGGCTGTTAGTGTAGTTACAATTTTATCAAATAGGATTAACAAGATATAATACTCCAGACACTGTTTGGAATATTATATACAAGAGAAATTAAGGGCTAGACCCTATTCGCCATGGCAGAATGGTAAGTAGAGAGAAGCCATAGGGGAGATGGAAAGATTCTTTATGGGAGGAAAATCTTTACAAGTGGGCGAGAATTGATAAGACAAGTAGCAAAGCATGAAGCCAAATATAATAAAACAGAGAAGACTAGTCTTAATTTTAAAAATCCAAATCAATTTGTATCAGAATACTTCTTAATTATCCTCGCTAGATGGCAAACAGGTTTATCCTAAGGATAAAAGCAAGAAAGATGTATTCAAAGAATCTACCGAAGAGATAAAACTCAAAACTGAAGGAAGTCCTGTCCCCGATGGTGAATATGTGTTGAAGCACAAAATAAAAGGCTTTGGACAAGTGAACGGTAAGGCTATAGTTAAAGATGGTATATTTAAGGTGCTAAAAGGGAGTGTTTGCGGTAATACTGGCAAAGGATATATACCATCAATAAGGCGTAAAGCAAAAATAATAGATAATATTTTACAAGAAGACGTCATATGCATGAATCCATCAGGCGCTGGTTGGATCGTTATTGGAAAATCCAAGAATGGATGGAGAGAGTGGAAGGATTCGCATGGTAACCTTATTGAAATATACAGAAAAACAACGAGGAGTAATATTTTGTAGATAGATGATACGTTGCTACAGTACAAGATATTAAAAGGTGATACCATGGATTATATAGAAGCTCATAGATACAGTTTTGCAAATAAATCAATGCTTGAAAAAGAAAAACTATGCGGTTGTTTTTATTGCTTGGAAATTTTCTCGCCCAAAGAAATAAAAGAATGGTGGGAGGATGATCATGGATGGACAGCAGTCTGCTCGTATTGTGGAATGGATTCTATTATAGGGGAATCAATAGCAAATCCTCTAACAAAAGAATTCCTGAAAAAGATGCATCAAAAATGGTTCTAAGAATTACGGCTGCCTTTAATAATAAAATCTTTAAAATAATATTAGAAATTAATTTTTAGAAATAAGTAGTTGAAAGAATAATATGAAAAGTAATATCCGCGAAAGAGGGAGATTATTAATAAAGGTGAGATAAATGATAAGTTATGATTCTTTGATTGAAAATGTATGCGACGAATTCCCAAAAGTAAGAAAACTGTATTATTTAGAATTGAAAAATGGCTCTATAGATTTTGATTCAGGTGTTCATACTGTGTTTAGCTTTTGTTTTGTTCCAACACTGAAACGAGCTATTTTAAATGATGATGCCTTAGCTCAAAGAATGTTCGATTATTTAGAAAAAATGGAAATGAGTGGAGACAATCTTGTGGGTGAAGTTGCTGAATTTACTGTATTAGAAGAAATCCTTGATGATTTCGAATTTAACAAGGTCAAAAAATATATGGGCGAATTAACAATGGATGCAGCTAAATTAATAAATAGATATATAAACAAAATATAAGTTTTGATAGAAAAAAGATATATAACTTATTTGAGGATTATCCATATAATATGATAAAAGAAGCGATTGAAAAAGATTATAAAGATGGGATGAATCATGCAAGGGCTAAGAACAGAAGAAAACGATAGATTTCTGAGATATTTTGAGGTTGTCCAAGCTAAAGCTAAGGAAGAAAACTTTGTGTTTTTTATGGATTTTGGGCAGTGCGATGATATTGCTTTTAAAGATATGGAGTTGGATTGTCTGTTCGGTTGGTTAATTCCAAACGAGATGGCTGATAATTTTGAGAACCTTTATTTGAGGTTAAAAGTTGATGATAGATGGGATGATTTTTGTGTATGGGTAACTCCGAATATAGAAAACGGTAAACTCAGTATAATATTTGAGTGACTGAAAAATTTAATTATGCTGAAAAATAGTAAAAAAGGGGGGTAATGACAATGATGGAACCAAAATTTCTGCCATTTCTGACAGATCATACAAAAAAAACAGAACACGGATATGAGTATATTGAACTTTCGAAAGACACGCCACAAGAATTAATGAATGAATATATGGATTTTGTCATGGAACAGGACGAGCACTGTAAAAATCATGAACGCATTACTTCACTATAGCGGAAGGATAGTAGTATCCGCGTGAGCGGGGATGATCCTATATTTAAAAATTTTGGTGATGGACATAGAATTATCATACATACACCTGAAAACACGTAAGGTTTTTACATAGAGAATCACTCAGCGTTTAAAGATGAAAAAGTGCTTTTGATTCATAGAGGACAGAAATACAAAATTTTAGGTAACAGAGATTGAATTTTGGAGGTAGAGATAATTGGATAAAGAAACATTAGAGCGTAGAGAGTTATGGGAAAGATCTCAAGTAAAAAATTATATTAATGGTAAATTCAAAAGTAGCCAATATACGGAAGAAGAATTATTAGAAAAAAGAAAGTGTTTTGAAAATCAATTGCCTAATCCAAGTTCAGGCTTTCCAAAGAAAAGGTGGCTATACGAGATTAAAAGGTACTTTGAATTGTGTGATGATTTTAAAAAATACCCTGATGCAGGATTGGCATGTTTAGAATTTTTGTTAAAGTATGGGTACTAGTTAGAGGTGGTAACATGTCAAACTTAAAGTCTGCAATATTTGGATTAGCTGTTGGAGATGCTTATAAAAGGTTAAGTGTTGCTGTTTTCTCTTATTGTTCTTGTATAAATTATCAATAGTGTTTCTTAATAGTTCAAATTTATTTGGTATATTTTATACATTTACTTCGCTGGCTTAGATGTATAATTTAATCTTGATTCAGTTTTATTTCTGCATTGATGGAAGTACTTCCCAACCATATAGGATAGGGCCAATGGCGTTGGATATTAATATATAGATGCTCTAAAAGACAATTATTTATCTGATAAGTATTTAAATACACTCTCTACTATGCTACAATACAATCAAATCAAGATACAGGAGGCAGAGTATGGTTACAAACAACATAGAAATCGACGTAAAGATAAAGTGTCTTGAAGCGGGCATGACACAACAAGAAGTAGGTGAGGCAATCGGAACCACAGGGCAATATGTGAACAGGGTCATAAAGAAAAAGAGTGGAGTTGTAAACAAGACTTTTATTCAAATGATGGAAGCCCTCGGCTATGATATTGAACTTACCTACATTCCAAAGGAGAAATAAAAGACGGACAGAAGTGAGCCTCTAGCCAAAAATGCTATTGTTTACATCATAGCAATTAAACACAATGATTGGTGCGCTATGGCAAGGAATTAGGTTCCAAGCGGTAACGCATTTTTTATTTGTGAAAGAGGGATATATGAGAGAACTACTTGAAAAAATTTCAGGGAAATAAAAATAGGTCCACTTGAATTAGACACAAAGCCCTATATTGTATGTGTATTTAAACTATGAAAATAAATGTAGAGTTGTATAGAATCCTGAATTTGTAGCCTTTCGTTTGATTGCTCTTTTGCTTTTATAGCCGCTGTCATATGCTGAGCGAAAATATGATATCTTTTGTAATTTTACGTTTTTTCATTTTGTTGTTACTTAATATCTTTAAAATATGGTAGGATAATACTTCAACAAATTGGTGTATAATATAGAAGATAGTTTTTAATAGACCAACTTATAGTATTGGTGGAATAGTTGATGCCTCGGGAAATAGAGGCAGAAACATAGAAAGGCTAAAAGTTATAAAAGAAAATAAATATGAAAAAGATTGATGTGTTCCAGTGCGAATTAAACAGAAATATAAAACTTGAGTATATAGGGAAATTACAATACGTTGGAGAGACGTTTGGAGTAGATGGATTAACAGATGGAGCTACTTATAACGTAGTTAAAGATAAATACGGAACTCTAAAGGTCGTGGACGATAGTGGAGAAGATTATATTTACAATTTTAGGAATCCAAGACCTGCAGATGGCAGTTCTAAAGGCGGAGTATTTTTCATAATTGATGATCCACAAGAAAAATTAAAAAACGTTATTAAGCCCATAATTCCTAATAAAAAAGGAGTCGCTGGCAATGTCAAATCGTGATTTTTACGAGGATGAAAATTATATATACGCAATTTACAGAATAAAGGGCTACGAAGATTTCTACAAAGAAAAGAAAAATAAAAACTCAAAAATATGGTGGACTAAAAAAATAGGTGTTACTGGCGAACTTAATATAAGTTTTGATCGAAAAAAGATATATAACTTATTTCAGGATTATCCATATAATATGACAAAAGAAGAAATTGAAATCTTTGAGAAAGAAGAGCAATATTGGGCAGAGTTTTTTGCCTGGAGAAACAATAAATAATTTCAATGCCTAGAAAAGCATGTGATAATGCTTGATTGTAAAAATTGCAAGAAGTATAATGGATTTGGAGGTAGAGAGTATGTTTATATTAGGTTGTATACTGGCATTTCCGATTGCCGTTCTTATCGAAGTTGTAAAGATGAATAAGTAACGATAGCCGCTCACTTTGGATTGCTTTTTTTTGTGAGTTGCGGAGTTTGAGGAAATGTTTGGTAGAATTATGGGTAAAATTTTATTTGAGGATCAGCACCATGCATATATCGTCAAAGTAGAGACTGGAAAGTTCGCAGGGCTTTATGCTAATGTTGATATAGACAGCGGTAATGTTTGGCTTGAAGCTTTGTGGGAAATGTTTTTAAGTGGGATCCATACTCTGAGTGGAAATATTGGGAAGGCGAGCATGAAGAAGAAATCTTTAGCATTTTAGAAGCAGCCAATCTAAAATTAATGCCTGAGGTTAAAAAGTACCTTAAAGATCCGCGTTATAAAGCCGAGTGCGATGCGCTTAATGAAAGCATGTTAAAAGATGATTAATTCCAAACTAGAAGGCTGATAATTTTGAGAGCCTTTATTTGAGAAGAAAAGTTGATGATAGCTTGGATGAATTTTGTGTATGGGTACACCAAAAGTAGATGACGGCAAACATCATTGCACATTAAATCACATGTGGTAAAATAGAGAAAAGCGCTGGTCCCGCGATAGTACTAGCTATACTGAGGAGGAAGCATGCAAAAAGACAATATTCATATTTTGGGCGATTTTTTCGACAAGCTTGGCAGAGGCATTTTTTATATAGATAAAAACAGAAAAATTCAAATGGCCAATTATAGAGCAAAGGAGTTCACCGGAATTAATGTTGGTAGCCTTTACGATCATAAGGAAGGCGTCATAAATCCCGGGGATATTGTCGTGATTGCAGATAACTGTGTCGGAGATGACGACGGCGAACTGGTAACAGATGATTTGAACAAAATAAATATTTACAACAATGATATCCGCCAGGGAGATATGCTAATTGCTATAGGTGTCTATGGAAATAGTGATTTTAAGCCGTACTATAAGTATATGCGAAGTGACGAGTCAGATAGAAAAATCACAATAGAAAAGGAATTTCTAGGCTTTGAAATTGCCGGGATAATAGATAGAGATAGCAAATGCATCAAAATAATAGTAGATAATAGAGAGTACAATTTGGACTATTTGAGTTCGGTTGGTCACATGGTTGTAATTGACGGTCAATTGGGCGAAATAAAGTTTTTCCAATCCAAGGGATATACAGCGAGGAGAGAAGACCTAGCTATTTTGCTGAGGGGCGGGAGATTTGCCGCAAAGGAAAAAGGCGAAAACAATGTCGACGTTGAAGGCACTTTGTTTTTGAATTTATTTGATGAGTCCGAGCTAAGTGAAAAATTATTTAGAATAATAGATGGAGTAGAGGCTGAATATCTGATAGGGTTGCCCAAGGAGCTTAACAAAAGAGAATTTATCTGCAGCATTATACCTGAAAGCGACGGAGAAACTGGCGATACGGGGGCATTTTTGATATTGGAACAGCCAGACAAGTTAGAAAATACAATGAAAAATCACGAGAAATTTCTGTCGAACATCAAGAATAGGAATCATTTCTCTGCTGATTTTTCAAATTATCCTGAAGATGCGTTCAATGCCTTCGTCGGGAGCAGCAATGTAGCGAAGCAGGTCAAATATCTTGCATATAAAGCGTCACAAAATAAGTTTAATGTCATTATCACCGGAGAAAGTGGTACGGGTAAGTCCAAGATTGCTCATGAAATTCACAAGATGTGGAATGAAAATGCTCCATTTGTAGAGGTGAACTGCAATTCGATACCAGTTACGCTTTTTGAAAGTGAGCTTTTTGGATATGTAGGGGGTGCTTTTACAGGAGCCAATCCTAACGGCAAAATGGGGTTTTTTGAAGCGGCAAGCGGTGGTACAATTTTTCTGGACGAAGTGGGTGAGCTACCCATGGACATCCAGGTGAAGCTTTTGCATGTACTGCAAAATAAGAGCATTTACAGAATAGGTTCTGCAAAACCCGTAGATGTAGATGTGAGAGTGATTGTAGCTACTAATAAGAATCTGGAAGAATCGATTTCCTTGGGAGAGTTTAGAGAGGATTTATACTATAGAATTAATGTGTTTCCGATTGAGATACCGCCTCTAAGAGATCGTAAGCAGGATATTTACCTTCTCATAAACCATATTTTAACTGAATTTTGTAAGAGATATGACATGCCGATGAAGCAATTTTCTGAAGAGGCTTTAGAGGTTCTTGAATCCTATGATTGGCCTGGCAATGTGAGAGAGCTTGAAAATATCGTCGAGAGGGCGATTACCTTGTGCGACTCAAAAATAATTTACAAGGAACACCTTCAGATTATACCTACAGATAGAGGCAGTACTCTAAAAGAACTTTTGGAGTACGAAGAAAAAAAGATTATTGAAAACGCGTTAATAAAAAATAACGGCAATAATAATCTAGTTATTAAAGAGCTTGGAATTTCTAAAACTAATTTTTATGACAAGCTCAAAAAATATGGCTTGAATTAGAAATAAACCCTTTCTACTCTAGGTGTGATTCTACAAAGTATGTCATTTTTATTTGTGCCTGTAATCTTTGCAATATCCGAGATATCCATGGATGAATCAGAGTCATCATAAATAATGACCTCCTTATCTTTATATGTCTTAGCTATATCGGGTATATAGGTGAGATCGATCATGGCGTAGTCCATGTTGATTAAGCCGACGAAAGGGCATTTCCATCCATCAACACTTGCATACCCTTTGTTACTGAGGTTCCTTGGAATTCCGTCCCCATATCCTATGGGGATGGTGCCGATGATGCTTGGTCTTTCGGCTTTCCACGTATAATCGTAACTAACCCCTTCACCCTTACTGATTTGATGAATTTGAGCGATCTTTGTCTTGAGCGAAGAAATTAGCTCGACCTCAACATTCCCTTTATGAAATCCTCTTACTCCATAAATTAATGCGCCAACACGCACCATATCTAGTCTGTATTTTGGATAATCGACGGTTGCGATGCTATCAGCTAAATGTTTTATCTTAAAGTTACAACCCTTCTCTTCGAGCGCCTGAACGAAATTGCTGAATCTTAAAAATTGAACTTCATTGGATTCATCGTCAGTCAATGCCAGATGTGAAAAAATACCTTCAATATTTAAATTTTTCATTTTGTTAATTACCCAAATATCTTCAAGCGATTGATTCGTGTCTGAGAAGCCTAGTCTGTGCAAGCCCGTGTCTATTTTGATGTGAACCTTTGTTTTGTGGTTTTTCATAGATGAGATTTGGTCTAATTTTTTTGCAGAATCGAGGTCAAAAATTGTCTGTGTGATGTTATTTTCCACTACGGCATCAAATAAATGCTCGGGGGTATAGCCCAAAATCAATATTGGAACTGATTCATCACATTCTCTGACTGTTATGGCTTCCCTGAGCGTTGCTACTCCTACATAGGAAACTCCTGCCAAGACAGCAGGTTTTACAAGTTCGGCCAGTCCGTGACCATAAGCATTAGCCTTTAATACTGCCATAATCCTTGTCCTATCACCAATCAACTTGCTTATTGAATGTATATTGGATTGAAATTTCCCTAGGTCTACATATAACTTTGTATCTCTTAAAGATTTATGCTCATTCATCACAGCTCCCCCATAATTTTCAGAATTGAATATACTTGTGTTTGTATTCCAAATTTTATGCATTCTGGATCGGGATCAAGCTTTGAACTGTGCAGCGGATAGGAGTTCTGACAATCTGGCTTTTTACATCCTAAATCATAATAAAAACTCTCTACACTCTTTGAAAAATAAGCGAAATCATCACAACCAAGGCTTGGCGCTTGGTTCAACAAAACATTTGACTTGCCAAGGGCTAACTCGCAGCTGCTTTTGATAATCGGGAATAACTCTTCGCTGTTAGTTAATGCTGGATAGCCATCCTTAAACGTTATTTCTACAGCTGCACCGAAGCTATTTGCAGTGCATTCGCAAATATTTTGTACTATATCTTGGATCTTTGGAATGTTTGCTTCGTTTAAGCTTCTGATGATGCCTGAAAATGTGACAGAGTCGGGTATTATATTTCCCTTGCTTCCTCCGTGCATCTGACCGACAGTTATTAGCGAGGGTTGGATTGGATCAATTTTGCGTGTTAATCCTGACTGTAGCAAGGTAATTATATGGCATGAAATGATAATTGGATCAATTCCCATATTTGGATGTGCGCCATGTGATGATTTTCCGCAAAGCTTGACTTCGAATTCTTTAGATGCTCCGTTAAGTGGTCCAGCGCAGAGATTTACCATGCCAACATCGAGGCTGGGATCTATATGCAAGGCGATTGCATAATCAACTTTTGGGCTTTCAAGAACACCCTCACTTATCATTGAATTAGCACCACCTACAGTTTCCTCGGCAGGTTGGAAGAAAAACTTTACACTTCCCTTAAGATGGTCTGAATGAGATTTTAATACAATTGCTGTGCCAAGCAAGATGGATGTATGAATATCGTGTCCGCATGCATGCATAATATTTGGGACTTTCGACTTATGTGCCCACTCCACATCTTCGTTTATGGGTAAGGCATCCATGTCTGCTCTGATTCCAACACATGGTTTATTACTCTGTCCTCTGATTATGGCACAAATTCCGTTGTTCTTCTTCATTCTTGTGAATTCTATGTCGTTGGCAGTTAATATATTGCATATATATTCGGATGTGTTGTATTCCTGTTCGCTGAGTTCAGGATTCTCATGTATGTGATTTCGGATTTTTATGATTTCGGGATATATTTTGCTGATTTCTTCATCAATTGATTTTATTAAATTTTTTGACATTTGCTATTCCTTTCAGTTAAAATAAAGTCTACGCAAGTGGAAAATATTCTACGACTCACTATCAGGAGGATTTAGAATTAAAATGGTAATAATCAAAATAGTGATAGGTTTAATAATTATTATATTGTCTTTTGTTTTTCTCCTAAAAAGTGGAGAAGATAGTTTGCTAAGCCTACTGATGAAGAAGAAAAATATAGGCAATAGCGAAGCAAAGAAGCCTGTAAAATCTGATTATGAAGATGATGGCAGCTGCGAGGACTCAAAAGATAAAGTCTAAATATTCTTTTGGTTCCTCATTCTTGTCGTAGAAGTGCCACCATTCATTTTCATATGGTGTAAATCCGCATTCTATCATCGTATCTTTTAAAAGCAAAGCGTTGCTCTTTTCTATACTGTCTGGGTTGTTGTCAAGTCCTGCCTTCTCACTAAAATCATCGAAAGCAGTGGGCATTGGTACATTTCTATAATTTTTATCAACTAATGTCAGGTCTACGCACTGGCCGTTCATATGTGAATATTTATATGTTTTGTTGTCTTTTGACGGAGGATATGCAACAAAATTATTGTCAGGTAGAGTCTCCCACATTTTCGCTTGCACGCTGACAGGACGGTATGCATCCCATATTTTGACAAAGAGCCCTTCTCTTTTAAACGCATTCTTGGCCTTGATTAGTCTGAATGCGGTAGATTCATTTAAAAAACATTCATTCTCACTATAAAATTTTTTCTTGAAGAAATTCGAAGATTTATAGTATTGCAAATCTATAATAAATTCATCATCAAGGTCAAGTAATCTGACCAAGTGCTTGTACCTGAAAATCATTCAATCAACTCCCTGTTAAACTTATTTCTCAAATATTGTGTTAATAAGCAAATCTTGAATCTAGTGAGCTTGTAACAAAACAACTATAGCCTTTATCGGTGTTGCATAATTAATAAACACACAAACTGCTAGAAAGATATAGAGCGCGGATATGTATTTTTGTTTCTTGTCATATCCAGGAAGGACCTTGAATCTCTTCTCAATCGTAATGCCATCTATCGATTTAATGAAATTATAGAAATTATTCATTTCTATGGCTTGAACTTTTCCGAATTTAAATAAAGGTATTGTTAAACTTGGATTTTCAGGGTCGGCCTCGGGATTCTTGAAAAATTTTATGTTTTTTTTGTCAAATATAGCCCTGCTAATTTCGTCTATATTGATTGAGCCTGCAATCTTGTTGAATTTTTTATATACAATTTGGTTTTCGTCATATTCAATAGAAAAAAATCTATGACCTATAATTAGAAAAATGAGCAGTAGCAAGAGTGCAAACATCAGAATTAATGTTAGAGGAATATTCATCTGATTAGAATATTTTGTGATTCCATAAAATATAATTTGAAGCACTATGGTAAGTCTTAATATTATGTAAATCAAAACCATAAACAAGAAAAATTGTTTAGATAAACTTGTGTTAACGTAATGGACCTTTTTATTATGCATAATGTCTCCTTCTACATTTTAAACTAATATCTTATTATATCCTTTAAGCAAGAATCATGCAAAAATATTGAAATGATATCAATGTTTTTTTTGGATGAAAAACAGAGAAACTCCTAAAAGCGGGAATCGCTGTCCTAAAAAAAGGAAAAAATGAGCATTGCTTCCTTTTCGTGAAGGATAAAAAATGAATTTTTACTGAAATTTACGACTTTTGATACAGAATGCTTTGTGGCACAGAACTTGCTTTAGATAAATACAAAGTATTCATATAAATTTTTAAGGAGGTAAAAAATTATGATGAATTATATCTGGGTCGCATTTGTTGTGATTGCAGTAATCGCTGGCGGTGTAACAGGCAAAATGGATGCTGTTCTAAACAATGTTTTTGATTTCGCCGGTACTGCAGTCGACATTTCGCTTGGCCTAATCGGAATTATGAGTTTCTTTTGCGGTCTTATGAAGGTTATGGAGGATGCCGGTCTTTGTGACAAGATAGGTAAAGCATTATCACCAGTAATGAGGAAATTGTTCCCAGGAGTTCCGGCAGATCACCCTGCCAACTCAATAATGGCACTTTACTTTGCTGCTAATATTTTGGGAATAGGTAATGCAGCCACACCTTTTGGACTAAAGGCTATGCAGGAACTACAGACTCTAAACCCAACTAAGCGCATTGCTACAGATGCACAGGTTATGCTACTTGCTATAGCAACAACATCTATAACAGTTATACCTGTAACTGCAATCGGTCTTCGTGCAGGAGTACAGGCTGCAGGAGCATCTGAGATAATCGCCCCTGTTATTATAGCTACTACTATTTCTACAGTTGTTGGTATCTTTTTCACTATTGTATTAGGAAAGACAAAGAGATGGAAATGGGAGAATGTAATTGAAAAAGAAATAGCTGCTGGAACTTTAGAAATTAACGAAGACTATATAGGAGATGATCCTATTGTTTTACCTGATAATTTCGGTAAGGAGGAAGTAATAACTCCGAATAAGGGCGTAGATAAGGAGAAGTAAAATGACACATGTATTAGAACTAATATCGATTTGGGCAATACCTGTTGTAGTTGCTGTAGTTTGTTTTTATGCTATTACTAAGAAAGTGCCGGTTTATTCAGTATTTACTGAAGGAGCAAAAGAAGGCTTTAAGACAGCCGTAATGATTATTCCTTATCTTGTGGCTATGCTATGTGCTATCGGAATGTTCAGAGCGTCTGGTGCAATGGATTGGCTAGTTAGTGTTATAAATCCTGTAACAAGTTTAATAGGCATGCCTGGAGAAGTTCTTCCTATGGGCATCATGAGATCGTTCTCAGGTGGTGGAGCTGAAGGAATGATGGTTGACCTTATCAAGGAGTATGGAACCCAATCTCAGATAGGAAGAATTGCGGGAGTTGCACTTGGTTCAACAGAAACGACATTCTATGTAGTTGCAGTATATTTTGGAGCTATAGGTGTTACTAATGTTAGACAGTCAATTGCAGCAGGTCTTTTGGGAGATTTGGCATCATTAATTGCCGCTACAGTCATCGTAAATGCAATGTGGTATTAACATGATTTTTCCAAAAAAACTCCGCGAGGGCGACAAAATAGGGCTGGTTTGCCCAAGCTCAAAAATTAAAGCAGAGGATGTCATCAAATGCAAAGAAAGCGTTGAGAAGCTAGGCTTTGAACCTGTTTTTGCAAAAAATATCAATGATGCTTATGCCGGATATATGGCTGGTGATGAAAAAACCAGAGCATACTGGATTAATAAGATGTTTGAAGATGACGAGATTGATGGCATTTTCTGCATAAGGGGTGGCGATGGCAGCTCAAGAATAATGCAGTATCTTGATTATGATTTAATTTCTAAGAAGCCAAAGGTCTTTGTTGGCTATAGCGATGTTACGAATTTATTAAATGCGTTCAGCAAAGACTGCGGTTTTGTAACATATCATGGGCCAATGGTTTTGAGCAATATGATTGATTTTAATGATTTTAGCAAAGAATCCCTATTGTCAATGGTAAAGGAAACAAATCAAGATGAGATCTTAAATTTTAAAAATGCCGATTATGCAATAGAAATTCTTCGGTATGGCAAAGCAGAAGGCAGGTTGTCTGGAGGGAACTTATCTCTTTTGTCAGCATCCGTAGGAACACCATACGAGTTTGAATCGAAAAATAGTATTATTTTCATTGAGGAAATTGGTGAGCCTTTAAGTAAGATCGATAAGTGGATATATCACCTTAGAAATTCCGGCAAATTTGATGAATGCGCTGGTGTGATTTTGGGTCAGTTTACAGAGATAACAAATCCTGATGACGAGACTTTTGGTGCAATCGAATCCATAGGAGATGCGTTAAGAGACTTTGATTTCCCTGTGGTTTACAATATTCAAGCTGGACATGGCAAGCCAAACCTAACTTTACCGATCGGTGGTACATGCACTATTGATACAGAATCAAAACAAATTTTAACTTTTGAGTGTTAGTAATGCTCGATAAACAAAATTTTATAGAAACGAAATCAAGAGGCATGTTTTAGCAGAATTGATAATAAGTAAGAAGGAATATGGTATATGGAAATAGAAATAAAAAATAATAAATTATTTTTTGATGGATGTGACACGGTCGAATTAGCAAGAGAGTACGGTACGCCACTTTACGTTGTATCAGAGAATGAAATCTTAAATAGAATTAGTGAACTCAAGGAATGCTTTTTAGATAAATATCAAAATGTCAGAATTGCGTATGCAGCGAAAGCGTTCTTCCCGCTTTACATGGCTAGGCTTATAAAACAACAAAATATTTGTGTTGACGTTGTTTCTGGCGGGGAATTGTATACGGCTATAAAAGCGGGCATTTCTCCTGAAAGAATTGAGTTTAACGGTAACAACAAGCTATATTCAGAATTGGAAGCAGCCATAGACTACGGTGTTGGTCGTATAATTGTTGACGGTTTTCACGAACTAGATCTGATAGAGGATATATGCAAGAAAAAGAATAAGAAAATTGAAATACTTCTTCGCCTGACACCAGGAGTCAAAACATCAAGCCATGATTATATTGTAACAGGTAAGAAGGATTCAAAATTCGGATTCACTGCAGATGAAGAAACTGTTTTGCCGATCGTAAAGAAAGCCTTGGCTTCAGAGTATATACACCTCAAAGGGTTCCATTTTCATGTAGGCTCGCAATTGTTTGAAAATGAATACCACCTAGAGGCACTAGATAAAGTTTTAGATTTATTTCTATTAGTGAACAAAGAAACGAATTGGGATATTGAAGAATTGAATGTCGGAGGAGGCTTCGGAGCGAAGTACATAGATGAAGAGAGAAAACCATTCAGCTACTTCTTAGATCCAATAATGGAGGCAATCGCAGACTTTTTCCAAAAAAATAACAAATCTATGCCGACTGTAGCAATAGAACCAGGCAGGAGCATCGTTGCAGAGGCTGGGATTACTCTCTACTCAGTTGGAGAGATTAAGGAAATTAAAGACTTGATCAAGTATGTCTCAGTTGATGGTGGTATGGCAGATAATATCAGGCCAGCACTCTATCAGGCGGAGTACACGGCAATAGTTGCGAATAAGGCGGATGAAAATTATCCCGACAAGGAAGTGGTTTCAATTTGTGGTAAATGTTGTGAATCGGGCGATATACTCATCAAAAACATTGAACTGCCAAGAACTGAAATGGGCGATATTATTGCCATGCTTTCAACCGGCGCTTATGGTTATTCAATGGCTAGTAATTACAACAAAATACCTAAGCCAGCTGTCGTAGCAGTTAAAGATGGCAAGGCTGAATTGGTGGTCAGACGACAAACCTTTGAAGACATGACTAGAGAAGAAATTTAGGAGGAGCAATGAATAAATTAATTGACATGCACTGTGACACTATGCTTGAAGCGTGGAGAAAGAACAAGCCTCTAAAGGATATTGACTTGTCGATTAACCTTGATTTGCTCAAAGACAACAATTGTCTAGCTCAATTTTTCGCTATTTTCATGTCCCCCATAGAGCAAAAATATATGACGGCTTGGGAACTCTTCGAAAAAGTACATTCATACTATGAGGAACAGCTTAAGAACTTCGAGAATATTGTTGCACCTGTTTTGTGCAAGGGTGATATAGAACAAAATAGTAAAGCTGGCAAGATATCGTCAATGCTCACAATTGAGGATGGAGTACTGCTTGAGGGTGATATTGAGCGTCTGCACAAAGTCTTTGATATGGGAGTAAGGCTTATAACCTTAACTTGGAATTTTGAGAACTCAATCGGGCATCCTTGCAGTGATGACCTAAAGAAAAATGCGATGGGGCTGGAGGCTTTTGGAATAGATGTTGTAAGAGAGATGAACAATCTAGGGATGCTAATTGACGTATCTCACGGGTCAGAAAAGCTATTTTTCGATGTATGCAAATATTCCGACAAGCCGTTTGTCGCATCTCATTCATGTGCAAAATCCCTATGTGGTCACAGAAGAAATTTGACAGATGTACAATTGAAAGAACTTGGCGATAAGGGCGGTGTCGTTGGTATAAACTTTGAAAAATCATTTCTAAGAGATGATGGAGGGTATGCAACCTTTGATATTATCATCAAACACCTACTTTACATGAAATCAAAAGCAGGCATCGATGCGCTGGGCTTCGGTTCAGACTTTGATGGCATTGAGGATAACGGCGAACTGATAAACTATAGCGGTTTTGAAAAATTGCTTGAGAGAATGCAAAATCACTTCACTGATGATGAAATTGATAAAATTTCACATGAGAATGCTTTGAGAGTGATAAACGATGTATTGCCAAGTAAATAACTGAGCAAACAAAGCGTTATGTAAGCTGTAGCTAAGCAAGAAAAGATTTAAGCAAGTAAATACCTACGTAAGTAAACAGGCAAGTCAGGCATGCAACAGTTCTTAGTTATACTTGAGTAGCGAATGATTTTAATAGCCTCATCTTCGGTAACCACAGATTCATGCGGTGCGTAGATGAGGTTGTTTATTGTATATGTAAAAGCTTGCGTTTAACGTGGGGGTTGAAATAATCCAGATTAACTAAGATGTTGTATATTAAAAAACAGAGTAATTTTTCAAGTAGAAGGGCTCCAATTGCCCAACGAAATGAAAAAATCTCTGTATATCCTAATTATATAACTCTGAGATATAAAAAGCAAGCAATCAGCAAGATATGGATTTTCATAAATTGTTATGAATAGTTAAAGCAATAGAAAATTAATACTATTTTATTAGAATAGCGAAGTACTTGATTGTAGGAATGGCAGGAAGTATAATGTGCTTGGAGTTAAAAAATTTTTTATATTAGGTTGTATATTAGCATTCCCAATCGTTCTTCTTGTTATACTTGTTAAGATGAATAAGTAACGGGCAACCCATGCAGGAAGTGAGAACAGAAGAATAAAGATGTTTTAAATATGAAGAATTATGAATACGCTTTGATCAAAGCATTATATTTAGTGGATGGTACATACACAGTGGGCGCAGCTACGCGGGAGGAGCTGCGGGTATTTTGCACTAATATTCGGCGTTGGTTTATCTTTAATATAGAAGCACAACACTAAACCTTACAGGATTATAGAAAAATGATTAAATTTTCAACTGACGACAAACGTTCAATATTTAAATCAGTAATAATTATTGTATTTATTGTACTTACGATGCTCTTTCTGTATAAAGGATATATGGCTAATCAAGAACAGAAAATGCAAAAAATTGTTTCAAAGTATGCTGATAAAGGCATGCTAGTTTATGGCGCAGATGACAGCGCTCCTCCGCTGAGATTTGTCGATGAGGATGGTAAATACAAGGGCGTTGTACCAGATTATATGAGTTTAATTTCGATTGAATTAGGCATACAAATTGAATGCGTCCCATACAAATGGAATGATGCACTTGAAGCTATCAAAACAGGGGAAACTGACATGATAGACTTATTTATAAGTCCAGCCAGATCAAAGTATATGGAATTTACGAAGCCTCTGTACACATTGCGCACAATTATGGTTACCAATCGAAATCAAAAGTACAGATTAGATGACATTGATAAATTACAGGTAGCAACTCAAATGGGTGACTATGCGAACACTTATTTGAAGGAGCATTATCCTAGTGCAGAGCTTGTATATGTTCACGACGTAGGGGAAGGTCTCAATTTGCTTATTAATAACAAAGTCGATGCGGTTATAGGAGACGAACCAGTTGCACAGTATTATGCAGATAAATTAGGCATAAAAGGACAAATCAGAACAATCAACACCTCGCTTTATGAAAAACCAGTTGTAATAGGTGTAAGTAAGGAAAAAGCAGATTTAGTAAAGCCACTAAATATGGCTATTGATAAGATAAATAGATCAGGGCAACCAGACAAAATACAGCAAATCTGGTTTGGCATTTCAACACCACTACTTAAACCTGGCAATTCAGTATCACAAATTTTTAAATACCTCAGCCTAATAGTAATACTAGTTGCTTTTATCTTTGGAATAAAACTGATCGAAAACCGCTTTCTAAAGATGCAGGTACGTTTAAGGACACGAGAACTGGAAGAGAGTAGGAATGAACTAGCTTTGATTTTCAATGAAATGCCAGAGGGTATTCTTGTAATTGACAAGAACGGAAAAATTCAATCTGCGAATGAGCTGGTTGCCTCTTTTGTGCGATTAAAATATGAAGATGTTATTGGAATGCATTATGTGGATTATATTAAAAAGTTGAATATCGCACAGGCAAAAGAAATTATTGAAGCGGTTAATTCTCATAATACTGGTGCTATAATACAGGCAGAAAAGGGACATTTCATACTCAAGGTTAAACTTTTAGATATGGGTGGAGAGAGAACAAAAGACATTATTATGACGATAGAGGATACGACGGCTGATGTCATAAAGAATAATCAACTGTTGCAGTCATCTAAGATGATTGCAGTTGGGCAGCTTGCAGCGGGTATGGCCCATCAGTTGAGAAATCCTTTGGGAATTATACGCACTCATAGTTATTTGCTAAGCCTGAATGATAGCATTAATTCCAAGGGCAAGGATTCTATAAAATATATTGATGATAGTGCAAAGCGAGCAGGTTCTATAGTGGATAACGTTATGAACTTCTGGAGAATGTCGGATAGCGGTGTATCTTCGATTAATCTCAAGGATTTTATTAATGCTTTAATCATCTTAAATGATGATGCTATCAACAAAAAAGGTCTAACTGTAGATTTAAAATGTGATAAGGGGCTTACGATACAAAGTAGCCAAGAGTCTCTAAAGCATATACTAATGAATTTGATTCAGAATGCAATTGAAGCGGTTAAAGAAAAGATAGGAATAATCATAATTAGGGTTTCTGAAGAGGAAGGTAATATCATAATAGAGTGCGAGGATAATGGATGTGGTATTGCGAAAGAGAATTTGGAATATCTTTTTAATCCATTTTTTACAACAAAGCCTCCAGGAGAGGGGACAGGCTTGGGCTTATATGTTGTTTATTCTGAGATTAAATACCTAGGCGGAGATATAGATGTTAATTCTATATTAGGAAAAGGGACCACATTCTCCATAAAATTTAAAAATCAAAAAAAGGCATAGGAGTTGATAATAATATGAGGAATGAGTCTGTTAATATATTGATTGTTGATGATGAAGCGGATTATAGAGATACCTTGAGCATATTCTTTGAGGCACTTGGATATAGTACCGAAAAAGTAAAATCCGCAGAAGATGCATTGAAATTGCTAGATAGAAAATTCTTTCCTATTATCGTTACAGACATGATGATGGATGGAATGAGTGGAATTGATCTTCTCAAAATAGTTAAGAAAGAATATGCGGATGAAATAGAGGTGATCATGGTAACTGGTTACGGTAGTATTGAAACTGCGGTTGAAACCATAAAAACGGGAGCCTTCGGATATTTTATTAAAAGTCATAATCCTAAAGAACTACAAGAAGAGGTTGAAAGAGCTGCAAAATCGATGGAGATTAGGAAATGGAAGTCAATAGAAGCCTCAAAGATGAATTTTGTCGTTAGCAGTAAGAATCCTAAGATGGCAAAAATTTGGGCACTTGTTGAAAAACTTGCAGATTCGGATGCTAATGTTTTGATTACTGGAGAGAGCGGAACTGGAAAAGAAATTATGGCAAATCGAATACATGAGTTGAGCGGTCGTAAAAATGAAGCTTTCGTTCCCATAAATTGTCAATCGATACCTGCTAGCCTAATTGAATCTGAACTCTTTGGTCATGAAAAGGGAGCTTTTACTGGCGCAAATGAAAGCCACAAGGGTAAGCTGGAAAAGGGTAATATGGGAACGATATTTTTGGATGAAATAGGCGATATGAGCACAGATATGCAGGGAAAGCTGCTTAGAGTATTAGAAAACCATCAGATTGAGCGAGTTGGCTCAAATGTATCTATAGATGTCAACTTTAGAGTCATAAGTGCTACAAATAAGCCTCTCAGTGATATGGTGAAAGAAGGCTCCTTTAGAGGAGATCTGATGTACAGAATAAATACTTTTGAAATTGATATTCCGCCCCTCAGGGAAAGGCGTGAAGATATTCCAACATTTGTAAACTATTTTACAAGAAGGTATGTTGCAAAAACTGGGAAGTGCATATGTGGTATAAGTGAAGACACATGGCAATTTTTGCTTAATTATAATTATCCAGGGAATGTTCGTGAACTTAAGAATATGATTGAACGGATGGTTATATTAGCACCAAAAGATGGGATTTTACACATGGATGACAAAAAAGGTGTTGGATATCTGAATGAGATTGAAGATATGGGGGTAGTCGAGCCATATAGAGATGCGAAACGTAAATGGGAAAGAAATTACATAATAGGAGTTTTGGATAAAGAATATGGAAATATTACAAAGGCAGCTGATATTATGGAGTTAAGCAGAAGACAGTTGTTTAACAAAATGAAGGAATTGAATATTAAGATTAACTAAAGCTTGTGATAGGAATGCTAGTACTAGGCAATATATTTCATAATAGAAATATATTGCCTAGCATTTTTTTGTTAATTTTAAAAGATTACTTAAATGTATAGATGGACATAAATATATGCATTGAAAATCCAAGGGGAAAAATGAGCAAATATTTACACGTCTTTTGGCATGTAACTTGCTTGCATATAAATCAAACTATCTTAAATTTTATTTATCAAATTTTAAAAAGTTAGGAGGAAATTATGGAAGAGAAAAAAATGTTGGAATTTTATGGGGGCAGAAAAGTTTCCCTACTGCCATTTGTAATTTTTATAATTACAATTATTACTACCACATTTGTTTGGTCATCAATTTCTGATGGTGCATTATGGGTGCCTGCATTTGTGGCTTTGGTAATTCCGTTCTTTTTCGCAAAAGACAAAAAGTATTATTCTGAAGTAATTATTGAAGGTATGGCTAGTAAAGATTGCCTTGTGCCGATTGTATGCTGGATATTTGCAGGGGCTTTCTCACGTGTTCTTAGAGTTTCAGGTTTGGCATCAGGTATTGCTGGCGTGGCAGCTGGCTTTGGAGTAGGACCTACGCCGTTTCTTATTATCACATTTGCTGCATCTGCACTATTTGCTACAGCATCTGGTACTGGATTTGGAACTATTGCTGCCGGAATGGGAGTTTTATATCCTGCTGGTGTAGCTTTGGGTTGTAATCATCCGCTTCTTGCTGGTGCTATTATATCTGGCGCTGCTTTTGGTGACAACCTCGCACCAATTTCAGATACAACTATTTGCTCTGCAACAACACAGGGAGTAGATGTTCCGGGAGTGGTAAAATCTAGAGTTAAATATTGTATAGTTGCATCTTTGATTGCTATACCTGCATTTATTATTGTAAGTATGATAAAGGGCTTAGATGCCAGTGGAGTTGCAGAAAATGCAGCATATAATCCTTGGACATTGATAATGCTTATACCTGTTGCAATAACAATATATATAGCAATCAAAACAGGCGATATTATTGTAGCTACAACCGTAGGTATTGTGATAGGATTTGCTTTTGCTATTCCTGCTGGACTAATTGATTTTATCCACATGGATTCAAATTCAGAAGTGCCGGCAGTAATATCAGTCGCAGGTGAAGGGCTTGATAGGACTGTAGGAGGAGTTCTGTATGATGGTGTTGCAAGCATGATTCAAGTAATAGTTCTTTGCCTATTGTTATTTGGTTCAATCAATATAATGAGACGAGGCAAAGGTGACATTATGATTTTGGATGCACTTGGTAAGATTGCCAGAACTGCAACAGGTGCAGAATGGGTGGTTTCCCTAATGGTAATTGTTCTATCTGGTATTATGGGTCTGAATGCTCCGGCTATCTTGGCAGTGGGTGCATCTTTTGCTAAGCCTCTAGGAAAACAACATGGTATTTCACCTTACAGAATGGCTAACTTGATGGATGCACAATCCAATACCTTGGCATATTGTCTGCCATGGTCACCAGCGATGATATATACTCTAAGTTTTGCAAAAGACTCTGGCGCCCCTTTAACTGGTATTGAAGTAACACCTATGGTTCTTTACTGCTTTGCAATGTTTATCGTAATGTGTGCATCAATAGTGCTTAAGATAGGAAGGAACGATTTGATGGATCAGCTTAGTCCTGAAATGAGAGCTGAATATGTTCATGAATAGGGCTTTGCTCTTATAACATAATTTTCCAAAGTAGTATATAGAAAGGAGCACTTAAACATGAAAAATGCAAAAAAAGGCGACTGGGTTCAAGTCGAAGAAGTTGTTTTGAAAGCTGGTGAAAGAGCACCACAGGTCCCAGAAGATACACAGAAATGTGATCTTAAAATGTGGGTGAAAGGTATAGCACTAGAAGACGGGAGTTCTGGTGATATCATTAAAATTAAAACCGTAACTGGAAGGTGTACAGAGGGACGGCTAGTAGATATAAATCTTCGTTATGTACATGATTACGGTGAATTTCAGCCTGAACTTTTAAAAATTGAATTGCAGCTTAAGGATATAATGTTTGGGGAGGATAACGATGTCATTGGATAAATCATATGCAGGGATAAATTCCAGAAAAAACGAAATCATGAAAAATGCAATGCAAATTGATTATGACCAATTTGAAAAGGAAGGCATTGGCTTTGATTATGAAGGAATGATGAAAAAGGTTGGATATTCAATTGAAGAGATGAGAAAAATTCAATTGGAACATGGTGTTGGCAATACTCCCATTATTGAACTTCGAAACTTAACCAAATTAGCTCGAAAATATGCTCATAAGGGGAAAGGCGCTCGTATCTTGGTAAAAGATGAGGCAGCTAATGCATCAGGGAGTTTCAAAGCGAGAAGAGCATCTATTGCAGTTCATCATGCAAAGAAACTGGGATATAAAGGTGTTATTGCTGCGACTTCGGGAAATTACGGAGCAGCTGTTGCGGCTCAGGCAGCAATGCATGGCTTAAAATGCATCATCGTTCAGGAATGCTATGACGATGATAAGATTGGACAGCCTGAAATTCTTGAAAAACAAAGAATTTGTGAAGCATATGGTGCTGAAGTTGTGCAGCTTACTGTAGGACCTGAATTGTTTACTACACACCTGAGCTTACTCGAAGATACCGGTTATTTCAATGCTTCGCTATATACTCCATTTGGTATTGCAGGAGTTGAAACCTTGGGCTATGAAATAGGCGAAGAATGCAAAAACAGATTTGGGAAAAATCCGGATGCAGTATTGTGCACAGATGCTGGCGGTGGAAATTTAACTGGAACGGCTAGAGGGTTAAAGTTGTTTGGAGCTTTTGATACTCAGATAATAGGTGCATCTATTGACTTACATGGATTGCACATGGCTTCGAACCATGATTTTAACAAAAAATCATGCACTACAGGTCATACTGGATTCAGTTTCCCATTTATATCATGGCCTGACAGATCCGATTGTCCAAGAAATGCCGCAAGGGTATTAAGGTATATGGATAGAATGGTAACTGTTAAACAGGGAGAAGTATTTTTCATAACGCAGGCGTTGGCTATTTTGGAAGGTTATGAGAGAGGACCAGCAGGAAACACAGCATTAGCAGCCGCTTTTGCTGTAGCTCAGGAAATGGATGAAGACCAGATTTTGGTTGTTAATGAAACTGAATATACAGGTGCAGGAAAACATCCTATGCCACAGCTAACTTTTGCAAAACAAAACGGAGTTGAAGTTGCCTTTGGTGACCCTGACGATGATGTTCCTGGAAAGAGCATTGTTTTTCCTAAAGACCCAAGCCTTTGCAAAGCAAGGGAGGTAGATATAACTAGATTTAAGAAGTCATATGTTAAGAACTGCGGTAAATTTAAAAATCTAGAAGCTGCTTCAGCGGAAGATATAAAATTTATCATGGAAGAAATAAGAGAGGACAGAGATTTCGTAGTAAATGAATTGAAAAATGTTGGAATAAAGGTTTTATAAGATTTCACGCTTTTGATTTGTAATAGTGAGCATAGCAATTATACGATTGCTTAATCTTTATAAGACTAAATAAAACAGAACAAAATAATCATACAGGTTCCTCGTGGCTAATTTGTTGCGGAGGGACCTTTTTGTAATTTGCGTTAAGTTTTCCGTTATTGCCCCAACAATGTGATTTTCTAATTTTGCTCCACTTAGTCGAAAAAAATGGTAAAATAGTACAGAAAAGGGAAAAATATCATGATTTTAATTTTTAGAAAAGGAGTTTGACATGAGTTGCAACAAAATACCCATCCAAGAAACCTATGGCGATAGGTTCCAGAACTGCTGGGGATGTGGTGCGAAGAACAAAGACGGGTTACACTTGCATACTTATCCAAGTGAGGACGGCAGTGAATGCGTTTCACAATTTTTGCCAGATGAAAAATACAGCGGAGGAGTGCCTGCAAACCTATTTGGAGGTCTTATAGCGACGCTATTTGACTGCCATGGGACTGCTTCAGCGGCATGGTTCAATCATAGAAATCAGGGACTTGAGCTTAATAAGGATACAGTTATAACTCGCTATATAACGGCAAGACTAGAGATTGATTTTAAAAAGCCTGTACCAATGGGTAAAGTTATTACGGTTAGATCTGTGCCCAACGAAATCGATGAAAGAAAAATTATAGTTTCTATGAAAATGGAAGTTGACTGCGAAATTAAGGCGAAAGCGAGAATGGTTGCGGTTAGGATAAAGAACGATATGTAGGCAACATCTAGTAAAATATACATTAAATGCATATTTAACCATTTTTATATTATCTCGTTAAAGCATTGACAAAAAAATGTTATGTAATAAAATAGAGATATAGTATTTTTATTAACAATTATTTTTAGGAGGTAAAGAAATGAAACCCACAGTGAAACGAATTGCACTGGGAACGATTTTCCTAGTAGCAATTGTACTCATGAGTTATCTCATGGTATTTGCTGAAGACGGTGGAGATGATTACAAACCTGCAATGTATTCTACATTCTGGGCACTTGTTCCACCAATCGTAGCTATCGGGCTCGCACTTATTACTAAAGAAGTTTACAGCTCACTCTTTATAGGTATCGTAATAGGAGGTCTATTCTATTCGAACTTTAGCTTTGAGGGTACTGTAAACCATGTTCTACAGGACGGTATTGTTTCTGTTCTATCAGATACATACAACGTAGGTATTCTCGTATTCTTGGTTGTACTAGGCATTGTTGTTGCACTAATGAACAAAACAGGTGCTTCGGCAGCTTTTGGTAGATGGGCAGAAGTAAAAATTAAAACAAGACTTGGTGCTCAGCTTGCCACAGTTGCACTAGGTGTAATGATCTTCGTTGACGACTACTTCAACTGCTTAACAGTAGGTAGTGTTATGAGACCAATCACAGATAAACACAAGGTTTCTCGTGCTAAACTTTCATATTTGATTGACGCTACAGCTGCTCCTGTTTGTATCATTGCTCCAATTTCATCTTGGGCTGCTGCAGTAACAGGATTTGTACCTGGTGAAGATGGATTTACTGTATTCCTTAGAGCAATTCCTTACAACTACTATGCACTACTCACAATATTTACAATGATTATGCTTACAGTTATGAAGTTTGACTTTGGCCCAATGAGAAAGCATGAGGACAATGCAATCGCTGGAGACCTTTACACTACTCCTGACAGACCATATGCTGATGCCAAGGATGATGAAATTAAGGGTAATGGTACTATGATTGACCTAGTACTTCCTGTAATCATTTTGATTATCCTTTGTGCATGTGGAATGCTTTACACAGGTGGATTCTTCTCGGGCGAGAACTTCGTAGTTGCATTCTCGAACTCTGACGCTTCTGTAGGTCTTTCCTCAGGAAGCGTTATAGCACTATTGCTTGCTATCTTGTTCTATACTTCAAGAAAAGTTTTAAGCTTTACTGATTGCATGGAATGTATTCCAGAAGGCTTCAAAGCAATGGTTCCACCAATCTTGATTCTGACATTTGCATGGTCTTTGAAGGCAATGACTGACAGCCTTGGAGCTGCTCCATATGTTGCTAACTTTGTTGAGCAAAGCGCAGGCTCATTCATGAGCTTCCTACCAGGGATTATATTTGTAATTGCTTGCTTGCTTGGATTTGCAACAGGTACATCATGGGGAACATTTGGTATCCTTATTCCAATCGTAGTTGCAGTATTTGAGAACAATGATCCTCAGATGATGATCATCTCAATCTCGGCTTGTATGGCTGGAGCTGTTTGTGGTGACCACTGCTCACCAATTTCAGACACAACAATCATGGCTTCTGCAGGTGCTCAGTGCAACCATATTAACCACGTTAATACTCAGTTACCTTACGCAATGACAGTTGCTGCTGTATCGTTTGTTTCATACATAGTTGCTGGATTTGTTAAGACGATTGCAATTGCACTTCCTGTTTCATTCTTGCTGATGCTAGGAACTCTGCTAGTACTTAGAAAAATGTACGGAAAAGAAGCTGAATAACTGAATAAGGCTTTGATAGTGAATATATAGATGGCAGCATAAGGCTATTGATATTTTACTAAAAGAATAAAAGTATCTGTTTAGTACAGAAAAACAAACCGCATGAGCGGTCTTCGATGAGATTTGAAGATTGCGCTACATGCGGTTTTCTATTTGCTGGGCTTACTACGTTCAAACCACCTGTTTTGCGGTTGGAACCGATTTTCTACTGATTTTAATCTTTAACTTTAAGGACAATTACCGTGTCGCCCTCACGAATCATTGTTTCACCAGTAGGTATTACGATTTTTCCTTCTTTACTTTGAATCATAATTATCAGTGAGTCATTTTCGATTTTAAGGTCACATAACTTCTTGTTAAGCCAAGGATGGGAACTTGAAATCTTTAATTCCATCAGTTCCTGACCAACGGGATCAAAGTATGATTCGCCTCCAACGACAATTGTGTCGCCTGCCTTAAGAACCGTATCGCCTCGGGGAATAATTGTTTTGTTGTCTCGAATTATTTTGGTGATAATAAAGTCAAAGGCTAGCTGCAATTCTAATATTTTCTTACCGCAGAGTATGCTTGCGGGCGGAATATCTGAAACTATAAACCCAACATCAGATTTGTCTTGGTAGTAATTGAAGGTTTTGAGAACCGTATCATTTTCATCGACCATATTTAGCTTTTTACAAAATATCGGAAGTATTGTGCCTTGAACGAGCTGCGAGACAAGACATATACCGAATACAATGTGAAAGATATCGGTGTCAAGTGGCACATGAGAGTTTACAACTATTATAGCGAATGCAATCGCAGCGGCACCACGAAGACCCGCAAGTGAGAGTATGAAAATTTGTGCTAAGCTTCTTTTAAATGGCCTAATCAGAATATAAGTCGCGAGCGGTCTTGCAACAACTGTTAGGAACACAACGGCAATAATGGATAGCGACATAGTGCTTTTTAAGCTTGAAAAGTTTGATAGAAGGCCGAGGAGATAGAACATGCCTATCTGCATCAGGTTTGTGAATCCATCAAAGAAGAATACAATATCTCGTTTTCCTACAAATTCTTGATTTCCTAAATAAATACCGAGAAAATAAACAGTCAAATAGCTGTTACCACCTAGCAGATTTGAGATAGCGAACGAAAGACACACAACTGAAAATATGAAAACGGTGAAGAGCCCGTCCTGTGAAAAATTAAAAAAGTTAATAACCTTTTTCACTAGGAAGCCTGCAATGAAGCCTATTGCGATGCCGAAAACAATTTGAGTTAAAATTAACATTGGTATGGACGTATCTACGCCTTTTATAATGGAAATAAAGATGATTGTCATCGTGTATGCAGTTGGGTCATTTGAGCCTGATTCAAGCTCCAGCATGGGCGCAGTGTGGTACTTTAGGTTTAGATTTTTGGAGCGCAAAACAGACGAAACCGATGCATAGTCGGTTGAGGCGATGACAGATGCCAATAGCATGCTTTCAATGAAATTTAGCTTTAAAACAAAATGAAAAAATACACCACAAAATGCAGCAGTTAGGACTACACCAAGCGATGCGAGTAAGGCGCTTTCTCTAAAAGCGGGCTTTGCCATTTTCCAGTTTGTTCCGAATCCACCGTAAAACATTATTATCATGAGGGCGACTGTGGCAAAATTTTCAACTAAATTATAGTTTTCAAATTTTACGCCAAGAGAACCCGTTATCATCCCCATAACGATAAATAGTAGAAGTGAGGGCAATCCAATTCGGTCTGAAAACTTTACTGCAACAAGAGCCATAAGCAAGACAATTGAAATAAGCAGTAATATTGTCATAGAGGTGTTCCTCCTTGTTAAATTGGTATTAATAATTCTATCATGAATGAGTTTTCAAAACAAATATTTTGAGGTGTTTGCCAATGCCTGTTTTAGACGTACTTTAGGCGACTACTTATATGGGCAGGATTAAATTTGTTTAGAAAAACTATTATCCATATTCAGAAAGTAATTGATTTAATATCCAGAAAACGATTGACTCAGATAAACTAATGTGTAATAATATAAACAAATGATTATAAAGGATTTAGGCTGGTGATTAAAATGGTAACCGATAGAGAACATGAAATTCTAAAACTTGTAAAACAAAATCCTATGATTTCACAACAGGAGTTAGCGGCTCATCTTGGAATCGCTAGATCTTCAGTTGCTGTGCACATTTCAAATCTCATGAAAAAGGGTGAAATAAGGGGTAAAGGCTATGTCATTGGTGGCGAGCAATACGTGGTTGTGATAGGAGGACTGACCAGAGATGTAGGAGGCAAGCCATTCTCAAAGCTTATAATGGAGGATTCAAACCCTGGGATTGTGAATACGACAATGGGTGGTGTCGGGAGAAATATTGCACATAATATGAGCCTGATGGGTATTGAAACCAAGATGCTTACTGCTGTCGGTGACGATGATGTAGGGCAGTCTATCAGGATTCATAGTCCACATGAAAAGTTAGATTTTAATGATGTACTTTCCGTTCAGGGACAGAAAACTGCTACATATTTATATATCGCCGATCAAAATGGAGATATGATATCCGCGATTGCGGACATGAGAGTCTTTGATTTTATCAGCCCAGAATACATTGAAAACAAGAAAATGCTGATTTCGAACGCAAAGGCAATCGTGATAGATGCTAATATTCCTAGTGAAACAATGATGAAATTGATAGAGCTTTACGATGCCCCTATTTTCGTTGATCCAGTTTCAACGGAGAAGGGAAGAAAGCTCAAACCATTTCTAAAATACATTCATACCTTAAAACCAAACAAAATGGAAGCCGAAATGCTTTCCGGAGTCAGCATTGTGGACGAAAAAACACTTAAAGAAGCTGCGAATATTTTGTTAATGAAGGGTGTAAAAAGGGTATTTATAAGCTTAGGACGAGATGGTGTATACGCTGCCTGCGAGAACAAAATAATCAAAGCGCCAATCATGCCGGTTAAGCTGGCAAATGTCACAGGCGGAGGGGACTGCTTCATGGCGGGACTTGTTTATAGCTATATCAATGATTTCTCATTTGAAAAAACAGTGAAATTCTCGCTTGCTGCATCCGCAATGGCGGTCGAGGGTGAGCAGACAATAAACGAAGATATAACAGTAGAGAGAATTCTTGCACGCGCAGGGATTCGCCGGACATCTTAGAGGCGAGGTGGACGCAAAACAAAAATTCTTGCATGTGCAGGAATTCGCTAATGAAATGGAGGAATGAAATGGAAACTAAATATTTGGAAATTGCGCCTGAAGTTAGCAAGGCGCTCGCAAATGGCGAACCTGTGGTTGCTTTGGAATCGACTATTATTTCGCATGGAATGCCATATCCACAAAATGTTGAAACGGCACTTAAAGTGGAGGAAATTGTTAGAGAAAACGGCGCAATTCCCGCCACAACCGCAATAATTGGGGGCAAGCTAAAATGTGGGCTAAAAAAGGAAGAAATTGAATATTTGGGTAAGAAGGGTCTTGAAGTTACGAAGTGTTCCAGAAGAGATATTCCTATGGCTATCGCAAGGGGATTTGATGGAGCTACTACTGTTGCTACGACAATGATTATTGCTCATATGGCTGGAGTTTCGATTTTTGCAACTGGTGGAATAGGTGGAGTGCACAGAGGGGCACAGGAAACTATGGATATTTCTGCCGACCTTGAGGAACTTGCAAATACACCTGTGATGGTAGTTTGTGCAGGCGCTAAGGCTATTTTGGACATTCCTCTTACGCTAGAGTATCTAGAAACGAAGGGTGTTCCTATTTTGGGATATCAGACCGACAAGCTACCTGCATTTTATACCAGAGAAAGCGAATTTAAGGTTGATTATAGAGTTGATTCTCCTGAGGAAGCGGCAAGGGCTTTCGAGGCACAGAGGGGAGCGGGGCTTCACACTGGTATGCTTATGGCAAATCCTATTCCTGAAAAGTTTTCTATGGATGAAGACATTATAAACAAAGCTATAAATGAAGCGGTTAAAGAGGCTGAAGAAAAGGGAATCAAGGGCAAGGAATCAACACCATTCCTACTTTCAAAGGTAAAAGATATTACTGGTGGCTCAAGTCTTGATGCTAATATTGAGCTTGTGTTTAATAATGCCAAGGTTGCAGCACAGATAGCAAAGGCATATTGTGAAGAAGATTAATAGAGGAAAGGGTGAGTAAATGAAATTAGTTTCTTGGAATGTAAATGGTCTTAGGGCAGCTCTTAAAAAGGGATTTGTAGAATCCATGAGGGAGCTTGATCCTGATATAATTGGAATTCAGGAGACGAAGATGCAACCCGGTCAAGCGGAGGTTGATCTGCCTGAGTATGAGGAACACTTTAATAGCGCAATCAGAAAGGGTTACTCGGGAACTGCTGTATTTTCAAAGTATAAGCCGATTAATGTCACCCACAATTTCGGCGAATATGATGACGAAGGAAGGACGATTGTCTGTGAGTTTGAAGACTTTTATTTTGTGACGGTATATACACCAAACTCGAAGTCGGAGCTTGAAAGGCTTGATTACAGAATGGACTGGGAGGATGCCTTTAAGGAGTACATGCTCGAGCTTGATAAAAAGAAGCCTGTTATAATATGCGGAGATTTAAATGTAGCTCACAAGGAGATTGACCTTAAAAATCCAAAAACAAATAGACGAAATGCCGGATTTACAGATGAGGAGCGCGAAAAATTTGGCAAGCTGCTAGATGCAGGCTTTACAGATACATTTAGGCATTTGTACCCTGACAAGGAAGGTATTTACAGCTGGTGGTCCTATAGGTTTAACGCCCGAAAGAACAATGCAGGTTGGAGGATTGACTATTTCCTTGTTTCTAATCGCATTGCGGACAAAATAAAAGAAGCCAAAATTCATACAGACATTATGGGTAGCGACCATTGCCCGGTTAGCTTGGAGCTTGAAATTTGATTTGGCCCGGCAACAAAACACTTGTGATATCAAGATATAGCTTCGTTAAGGGCGTAACACAGGAATTTCAAGATGTGTGGGACGTGCTTCGTGTTGTACATCTTTCAGACTTGCAGGGAGCATGCTTTGGAAATGATAATATGGAGTTACTAGGCCGGGTGTCTGATACAAAGCCGCACTTGATAGTCTTTACAGGTGATCTTGTGGATAGGCGTATGCAGGTCAACAAGGGTTTTGAACTGGGAGCGTCCAATAGCTTTGAAGCGGAAGCGACCAAGGATTTTGAGGCAGCAATCGATTTTATGAAAAATCTTAGAATGATTGCTCCTACATTCTTTTCTTATGGGAATCATGAACTTGCATTTTCGCAAGATATCGTCAGAGCATTGAGGGAGAAGCTTGAAAACACAGGTGTTGTTGTTCTTGACGGTACGAGCCATATTGAAAACGTGAAAATTCGAAAACTGCCTGATGATAAGCTCCGTGATGAGAGCAGGAGAAATGATGATACAGCATCAAGAAATGTTGAGGTTTTGCTGACTGACTTCCCAGAGAGGCTACTAATGGTAGAAGGAAGGAATCGCACAAAGAAAAACTCAGATGTTGACCAGGATGTATTGAAATCAGCAGTAGAGGAAATCAAACAAAAACGTAGCGAATCGCAATGCGACATAAGTATTTTGCTTGCTCACGAGCCACAGTTCATCGAGGAATACTCATCTGCCAGTTATGATTATATTTTTTCAGGTCACGCACACGGCGGACAGATAAGATTGCCAATCTTAGGTGGACTGTTTTCACCTGGACAGGGCATTTTGCCGAAATACACATCTGGAGTTCACAATGCTGGAAATGGGAAAATGATAATTTCAAGAGGACTTGGGAATAGCTCTTTTCCTATCCGAGTTTTCAATAGACCAGAGATTATAATAGCCGAAATTCACATATAGAATTCGGCTATTTGTATATGTAAAACCCCACGTTTTACGTGGGGTTCAAAAAACGCTATGCGTTTGACCAGTATATCTCCATAGTTTAGAATAATATTGCGGTCTGCCAA
>QWCB01001092.1_pt1 | contig 59093 bp, 49 predicted proteins | sample 1972511 | NCBI WGS metagenome assembly QWCB01 (sample SAMN09866719, study PRJNA288562) | Human gut metagenome isolate term5_stool, whole genome shotgun sequencing... | isolation source: gut | host: Homo sapiens | place: USA: California | reverse complement strand
GTCGATTGGCGAGGTTATCTTGCCGTTCTCGAAAAGGAAGCCGGAAACGCCGTAGGAGAAGTCGCCGGTGGCGCTGTTGCAGTTGCCGCCGTTGAAGTCTGTGACCAGGATGCCGCTTCCGCAGAGTTCCAGGATATCCTTCTGGGCAATCTCATTTACAAACGGGTCAGCCTTCAGTCCACAATCTGCACCATTCACTGCACCGAGCTCAACTCCACGCTCAACACCATTCAAAGCACCAAGCTCAACTCCACGTTCACCACCATTCACAACGCCAAGCTCAGCTCCACGACCACCACCAGTCACAACATCAAGCTCAACTCCACACTCACCACCATTCACAGCACCGAACACATCAACACTCACTTCACCACAATCACCACCAAGACCGGAGCCACTCATTTCTCCGCGCTCAACTCCACGTTCGTCACCACTCGCAACACCAAGCTCAACTCCACGTTCACCACCATTCACTGCACCGAGCTCAACTCCACGTTCACTACCATTCACAACGCCAAGCCCAACTCCACGTTCACCACCATTCGCAGCACCGAACCCAGCACCACTCACAGCACCAAGCTCAACTCCACGTCCGTCACCACTCACACCTCCACAATCACCACCAAGCCCGGAGCCGTCGAGCCCATCACCACTAACTCCACAATGTCCACCACAACGCTCCACAGCGAGCTCAGCTCCACGCTCACCACCACTCGCAGCACCGAACCCAGCACCGAGCCCAGCACCACTCGCTCCACAATGTCCACCTCCACGTTCCCAACCAAGCAGTTCTTCGGAGACAAACGGCAGGAGGACAGGGCGGTTAGGGCAGCTGGAAGTCGGCGGAATGCCCAGCTTCCTGGACATGTATATGCTCGTGAAATTCTCCTTCACCACGCCGTCCGAGATAATCTCCCGGTTCCTGCAGGCACGCCCGTCGGTCTCGAACAGGATTGCCCCACTCTTGCCCTTTTCCAGAGGCATATCCATCACATTCAAGCCTTTGCTGAAGACCTGCTTGCCCAGCGCATCCACCAGGAATGAAGACTTCTGATAGACGGACAGCCTGCTCAATGCATTGAGCACCGGCTGGAGAAGACGGCCTGAAACCAGACGCGAAACCACCATCGTGTATTTTCCCTTGTCCGCATTGACAGGAGCGATCTGCATCACGGCCATTTCCACAGCCTTGCGGCCACATTCGGAAGTCAGCACCTTCTCCGGACTCACATCGTAATCCCACCACAGGCCGGTGTATTTGTTTCCCTCATTGTCCTCGACAGTAACCTGGCTGCTCACCTCGAATGAAGTCTCCGTCTGGCGGCATCGGCATCCGTCAGAACTTGTCAAGTATGTGTCTGACAATGTGTTGTTATATTCCACCTCCTCGGATACCACACGCCAGTTCCTATCAGAAGACGGTGCCGAGAATTCCCCGAACACGGAGACACGTCTTGCCATCTCCAACTTGTCCTCACGCGTTACTGAATCATAACCATACCAGCACAGCCCCATCTCATCACCATTGACAGCATCCGTGGCATCCTCACTGTCTCGACTGCCTTGCAGAGGAAATCGCGGAGACTCTCCTCCTCGAACCTGTTCGTGGAAAAAGTGCCGTATTTGCCGTCAGCGTAGATATTGAAGGTCAATGACCTGTCTCCAGTCTGCCTGATATTGTCAATCTCCCCGTCCAGCAAGGCATAAATCTCGGTTTTCGCCTTGTCCAGTGATACCATGACTGCTGATGCACCCGCATCCAGAGCCATCTGCACACTTTTGTCCGCTATCGCTCTCTCAGCATCGCTTATCGCGGAGTCCAATCTTTCTTTCATCTCGAATTCCTTATTCATCTGCCACACCTCCCACTATCAGATTGTTCACCAGCACCGTCGGCATACCGCACGAAACCGGCACTGACTGACCTTTTCCGCAAGTCCAGGCAGCATCCTTCAGCTTGCAGTCATTGCCGACAGCTACAATGTCTTTCAATGCCTGGGGCCCGTTGCCGATGACATTGACATCATTGACAGGTCTGGTAAGCCTTCCGTTTTCTATCAGGAAGCCGCTCTGCACGAAGAACGTGAAATCACCTTCGCCGATTTTCACCTGTCCGTTGCTGAACTCATTGACATAGATACCTTTGGAAACCGAAGCAATGATGCTTTCAGGGTCGGCATTGCCATTTTCCATATAGGTTGCGCGCATTCTCGGAATCGGACTTGAACGGAAATTTTCACGTCGTCCGTTGCCGGTCGGGGCCACGCCGTAGTACTTCGCGCTGATCCTGTCGTGCAGATACGAAGTCAGCACTCCGTTCTCGACCATCATTGTCCTCTGTCCAGGCACGCCCTCATCGTCGAAATTCAGGGAGCCGCGGTTACCTCGGATGGTCGCGTCATCCACGATATTGATTCCTTCCGGACAAATCCGCTTCCCCATCTTGTCCGAGAAGATGGACTGGCCCTTTCTGTTGAAATCAGCCTCGAAAGCGTGTCCCATGGCCTCGTGAAGCAGAATGCCCGAAGCACCCGCCCCCATCACCACCTGCATCTGCCCGCCCTCAGGCCTGCTTGCCTCGAAGGCACTGTCAATGCCGTCCGTCAGACTGGCCGCAAGTTCTTCCATCACTTCATCGGTAAGCATCTCCGCGCCCTTGCGAAGACTTACGGAGTCATTTCTCTTTATACGCCGCTTTCCGTTATCAGCCACAATCATAGCGGAAACGGTGGTCAGCGGACGGGTCTCGTATTTGAGTTCGCCGAAAGAATTGTACATCATATAATCGCTTGTCTGACTGCTCAGAAAGCACATTATGCTCACTATTCTGCTGTCCTTCGCCTTGATGGCCTTTTCCAGACGGTCGAGATACCCCACGACCACGGACGGACTCTCTTCCCTCCAGTCTTTCAGTATCGGATAACGGTCCGCCGCCGGGTTCGGATGTCCCGGATAAAGCCTCCTGACGAGGCGGCCGCCATTGTTCTGCTGGGAAGTGTACGTGGCACCCACGCTTCTGGTTTCACGTGGCGTGACAGCAGAGCCCTGCGAAATCGCCGATGCCGCAAGCGCAGCTGCTTCCATATCTTTCCGCTCCGTACTTTCAGAGTAGGCATAACCGGTCTTCTCGCCGCACAACACCCTGATTCCCACACCGTAATCGATATTCAGACCGCCTGACGTGACCTTCCCGTCCATGAGCTGATAGACCTGGTCCGAGGTGTTCTCGAAATACAGGTCGCAGTAGTCCCCGCCGTGCGAGAGCGCCGTCGTCACAAGAGATTTCAGGTCAATGTCATTGACCTTGAATGTGTTATAATAATATTCCTTATTTGCTATCATTGTCGAAATAGTTTTGGGCCTCTGCGGCCTTCTTTTCTATCGTACTGTAGATTTCTTCGTCTTTTATATTGAGAATGCCCTTCCAGCCCTCCGCGACCACCTTGAAAGGTATCTTGGAATTGTCCGCAAGTATCCATCTGTCGGCCAATGTTCTGTAAACATTGAAAAAATAATGCAGTCCGGCCGTATATCTTCTCCGTATCACCTGCTCCGGAATGTTGTGCCCGCCTGCCGCAACCCTTGCGCGGACTCTCTCCACGGCAAGTTCAGGAGAATTCAGCCAGAAATACAGAATCGTGACACTGTACCCTTGCTCGTGCGCGTGGGTGATAGTCCTCTTGAGACTGCGTGTGGCCAATGTCGTCTCTATCGCGAAGTCTTCGCCACGCTTGAACAAGTAGTTCATTTTCAGCAGCATAAGCTTGCCGGCCTGAATCGACGCAGCGTCCGGACTGAATGGCGAAAGGCTCTTGGCGAATTCGTCTGAATTCACGAACTGGCTGCATTTGAGCATCTCGGGGAGCAATGAATAGGAGGCTGTCGTCTTGCCGGCTCCATTGCATCCTGATATTACATACATTTGTGGCATAGCTTTGCGTTATTAACTGTTTACTTGTCGATTCCGTAACCGAAAAGCGCGAAATCACCTTTGCACGGGTCGCCGGGAAAAATGTCCCTGAAGGCGTCCGTAATTTCCTCTACCGTAGTGATGTCCTTCTGTTTACGGGCGGTCAAGCCAAGTTCCGAGGCCTGCTGATACACGTGCACATCCAGAGGAATCAGCAATGTCTGCGGGTCAATGTTCTTCCAGACTCCGAGGTCCACTCTGCCGTCATTCCGGACCATCCAGCGTCGCATCATATTGATCTTCTTGTTCGGCGCCTTCTTGTCTTCCTTCTGCCCGAAGACCAATGTCCGGAACTGGGGAATTGTCAATGTTTCAAGACTTTCGCGTTCCGAATAGAGGTCTTTCAGTCTTGCGCATATTGCCGCGACTTCAGACCATTTGACGGTTCTGTGTATGCTGACCGGCTCGTCCCTCCACTGTCCTCGCATCACGTAATCGTATGGTTTCCAGCCCATTTCATCGAACAGGCGATGGCAGTCGCGCACTATCATTGACCTTCTCCCCCACGCAAAATGCGCTGCGAATACAGCAGCGATTTCCACATCGGCAAGGCAGCTGCTGCCGCTACTGAGCATTGACACGAACCGCTTCGGAAATATTATCGGGTCCTCCTGAAAGTAGCAGGCGTCATTGTATTTCTCTGCCCATCCGCGCAGCAGGGTCACTGTCTCATCTGTCATAACATTCATATATTATATACATTCCCAAATACAAATTTAACATTTTTGGTGTTTGTTTTTTTATTAAAATGTTTTAACTTAGCCAAATCATCGGTTTTTATGCAGATGACTAATACATAATTTCTAATAACCAACAACTTATGACTAAAGATCATAGACGGCACGAAACAAGGAGGACTTGTTTTCTATCAGCATTGGCCGCTTTGACGATTTTGCCCCTGAGCGGAGCCGACTGCTTCGCATCGGCAGTAACGTCAATTTCTGCCAGCACATCCGCCCAATCCCGCAAAGTGGAGATTTCAGGAAAAGTGTTTGACTCCAAAGGAGAACCTCTCGCAGGAGCAAGCATTGTGGAGAAAGGCTCAATGAACGGTGTATTCACCGATTCGAACGGCCAGTTCTCCATAACAGTAAACGACGGAGCCATATTGGAAGTATCTTCCATCGGTTTCATTTCCAAGGAAGTGAAGGCGACCGCCAATTTGAAAGTGACATTGGAAGAAGACAGCGAGCTGCTCTCGGAAGTGGTAGTTGTCGGATACGGTAGCCAGAAAAGAGCCAGCCTCACAGGCTCAGTAGCAGTGGTCGATGTGCAGAAGACATTGGACAGCAGACCTATAGCGGACGTAGGACGTGGACTTCAGGGTTCAGTACCAGGCGTGAATATCAGGATCCCTACCGGTGAAGTAGGTTCAGACCCTATCATCAATATCCGTGGACAGATAGGTTCCATCTCCGGAAACAACAGCCCTCTGATTCTCCTGGACAATGTGGAGATTCCAAGTATCCAGATGGTGAACCCGGACGACATCCAGTCGATTTCAGTGCTCAAGGACGCTGCAGCTGCCTCCATCTACGGAGCGAAAGCGGCATTCGGTGTCATCCTCATCACATCCAAGACCGGAGTAGGAAAAGAGAAACTCGAAGTGACATATTCTGACAACTTCTCCTGGCAGAACAGAGCGAAACCTATCGAATTCGGAGGTCTCGAAGCATTGAAATATACCCTTGACGCACATACGAACATGGGTGCTGCAATGCCTGCCGGAGGTTTCTGGAGAATCAGTCCTGAGAGTTATGAAAAGGCTGTCGAGTGGCAGAAGCTCTATGGCGGAAAAGTCAAGAACGGCGACCCTGTAGTATATGGACGTGACTGGTACTATGACGGTGTCAACAAATATGGTTACCGCGTCTATGACGGTGCTGATGCAATGATACGCGACTGGGCACCAAGCCAGACACACAACCTGTCCGTAAGCGGCACCTCAGGCAAGACCTCCTATAATATAGGTCTCGGCTACCTCAAGCAGAGCGGTATGTCCAGAACGGCGAAGCATGATGATTTCACGAGATACAACTCATCCATCAGCCTCACTTCAAACATCAACAAATACCTCAGCCTCCGCGCAAGTTCCATATTCTCAGACAGGAACAAGAGATATCCGGGAATGGGCACCACGACAGCCGACCCGTGGCTATATCTCTACAGATGGAGCCCGCTCTTCCCTATCGGGGTCAAGGAAAACGGAAACAACCTTCGTGAGGCATCATACGAGATAGGCGCTGCCAATACCAACAACCTCAGGAACAAATATATCAATGTCAATCTCGGAGCGACTGTTAACATCACCAAGCACTGGGATGTGAAGTTCGACTACACCTACGACCACAGGACACAGGAAGAAAACACATCAACACCTGAATTCGAAGGCGGCCAGATGTGGTATGCACCTACCGAGTGGTTCGCGGAAGACGGCAGCAGAATCTATGTGAACGGTCTCGGAGAAGTTGTGGATGCAGCTGCTGACGGAGCGATGCCGGGATACTGCTTCCCTGTACAGAAGTATTTCTCCAATGCAACAGCAACAGACATCAAGAGATACAGATACGCAAGTTCTACCAACACTGTCAATGCCTACACCACCTATCACCGCCAGTTCGGAGCAGGCGGACAGCACGACTTCAAGGTTATGGCAGGTCTTAACAGGGTAGCTACAAAATGGGAGTCCGTATCTGCACGCAGGACTGACCTGATGAACCTGTCGAACCCTCAGTTCAAGACAGCCACCGGCGACCAGTTCGTAGATGGAAACACCAACTGGGATGCACAGCTCGGCTTCTTCGGACGTATCAACTACGCATTCGGCAACCGCTATTTCATCGAGGCCAATATCCGCCGCGACGGCTCTTCCAAATTCCCTACGCACCTCAGATGGCAGACCTTCCCTTCATTCTCAGGAGGTTGGATTTTCACCAATGAGAAATTCATGAAACGCATCGAGCCTGTGCTCTCCTTCGGTAAGATCAGGGCATCATGGGGAAGTATCGGAGACCAGTCTGTAGCCAATACGCTCTATGTCTCCACCCTTTCACAGTCCCAGTCAAACTGGCTTGACGGCTCAGGAAACAAGGTCACACAGTACGGCACACCGACACTGGTGGACTACGACATCACCTGGCAGAGAATCGAGACTCTGGACTTCGGAGCCGACCTCAGATTCTGGAAGAATCAGATCGGTATAACATTCGACTGGTTCCAGAGAGACACGAAAGATATGATTATTCCGGGTGAGAGTCTTCCTGCAACATTGGGAACAACCGCACCTCGAGGCAACTACGGAAGCCTCCGCACACGCGGCTGGGAAATCGCTCTCGACTGGGGTTTCAGATTCAGCAACGGATTGGGCATCAATGGTATGGCCACATTGTCAGATGCTGTCACAGACATCACCAAAGGTGCTGACTGGGCTACACCTTGGGAGAACAGGCTTCTCTCAAACGCTTACTCTACCGGCAGACGCTATGGTGACATCTACGGTTATGTTACCGACAGACTGTTCCAGAAAGACGATTTCGTCTATGGCGCAGACGGACAGATAGAGAAGATAACTGTCATCTACAACGGCACAGCCCGCACAACCCACAGACAGACAGCGAAATACCCTGTATATCAGGTGCAGTTCGAGAATAGCGACAAGGTCATTTTCGCACCTGGCGACGTGAAATTCGTGGATGTGGACGGCGACGGATACATCACTCCTGGTGAGGGCACGAACGGCAATCCTGGTGACCGCGTAGTTATCGGAAACACAACACCTCGCTACGAATACGGTTTCCGCCTCGGCGCAGACTGGAAAGGCGTGGACTTCTCCATCTTCTTCCAGGGCATCGGACAGAGAAAAATCTGGGGTAAAGGACAGCTTGCAATTCCAGGCTACCATGCCAAGGACGGCGGTCTGCCTAAGACATTCACAAAAGACTACTGGACAGAGGACAATACCGACGCATTCTATCCACGTGCATGGAACCTCGGCGGTGCTGACTCCGGTTTCGGAATGCAGGTTCAGAGCAGGTACCTCCTGAACATGGCCTATCTGAGAATCAAGAACATCACATTGGGCTATTCAGTACCGGCTAAAGTCCTCTCAAAAGCGAAGATAAGCAAGGCAAGGGTATATGTTTCCCTCGAAAACTTCTTCACCTTCGACCACCTCAGAGGACTGCCTATCGACCCTGAAGCAATTTCAGGTTACTCGATGTTCACAGATTCAAACAATTACAACCTGGGACGTACCGGTACAGGAACACCTGTATTCAAATCAGTCTCATTCGGTGTACAGTTATCATTCTAATGCATACAATACAATGAAATACAGATTATTATATACATTGTCAGCTCTCGCAATCCTTTTCGGAAGCTGCGAAGTGCTCGACCGTCCTTCTCTGACAACTGCAGAGGATGACAGTTATTGGCAAAGCGAAGAAAGCGTCAGGCTGTATGCCCACTCTTTCTATGGACACTTCTTCCCGGGATATGGTGTCGGCTGGACCACAGCATATGCTCCGGGCAACAACTACGCGTTCAGTGATGACGTAGTAAGACTTTCCTCCCAGGCCCAGTTCACCAGAACCGTGCCGATAAGCAAGGAAAGCACAAGCCTCGACCTCGGTGAATGGCAGAGCGAATATACCGGCCCTACATGGAATTTCGCATGGGTAAGAAAGGCCAATATCATGTCCGACAGGATTCAGGAACGCATGAAAGACGTACTGAATGAAGAGCAGTACAACCATTGGTTCGCGATTGCAAGATTCTTCAGAGCCCTCGAATATGCGAGACTTGTCAATGTCTTCGGAGACGTTCCTTACTATGATTTCGCACCGTTGAACACCCAGCTGGACGAACTCTATAAAGACAGGACTCCGCGCAACGAGGTGATGGACCATGTCTATGACGACTTCAAGTTCGCAATGGAGAACGTACGCCTCAACGACGGCACCAGAAACGTGAACAGATATGTAGTTTCGGCGCTTGTCAGCAGATGGGCTCTCTATGAAGGAAGCTGGCAGAAATACTATTACAAGGACGAAGCCCGCGCCAAGAAATTCTTCAACCTCGCGACCGAGGCTGCGGACAAGGTGATCAGCAGCGGCAAATTCGCCATTGTGGAAGAATTCCGCAACCTTTTCGGCTCTGAAGACCTCACTACAAGCAAAGAGTGCATCCTTTACAGGAAATACAATGCATCCCAGAGCATAACGCATTGTGTGGCTTCATATTGCAACGCCAACGAGCCTACCGACATCGGACCTACTCTCGACCTCATCAAGTCATTCATCTGTACTGACGGCAAGGACTGGCAGACATCTACAGTGGGCGATGCGAATGATTTCTCATTGAGCTCATTGCTCAAGACACGAGACCCGAGATTCGAAGGCACATTCTTCAACAAGGTTACTCCTAAGAACAAGTCGGCGTATCTGTATGTCACCAAGTTCATTCCTCGTTCAGCTCTCAAATATCTGGATGAAGAGGGCGCTTCACCTGCTCCGGAATTCCAGGGAGAAAAGAACGTCACAGGCTACCCTGTCCTCAGATATTCAGAAGTTCTCCTGAACTGGATCGAGGCCAAGGCAGAGCTTGCTGATCTCGGTGAAGGAAGCGTCTCACAGGCTGACATTGACTTAAGTATTAATGCCATAAGAAATCGTCCTATCGCAGCGGAAGCCAAGAAACTGGGCGTAACCAAAACAGCTGCCATGGACCTGGCTTCATTGAACGCGGACCCTTCAAGAGACGCTACAGTCTCTCCTCTGCTCTGGGAAATCAGACGCGAGCGCAGAATGGAATTCGCATTCGAGTTCTCCAGAATCATCGACCTCAGGAGATGGGGCAAGCTCGAGTACATGGACACAGACGCAAGACCTGACCTGCTTATGGGCACTTGGGTAAACTTCCAGTCAGACCTTCCGGAAGAGCTCAAGGCTGAGAATATCAAGAAAATCCGTGTAGTCAATGCTGACGGCAAGGCAGTTGTCTATGACGGAAAGAACGGAGCATCCCTCAACGGATTCTTCTACTCTCCTCAGACACTCGGCAGACAGCCATATCTGGACATCCCTAATGTAAACCCTTATCTCTGTCCGATCGGCAAGAACCAGATCAGCGACTATGAAATGAGAGGTTACAAGCTCACTCAGACCGTGGGATGGCCTACCGAATTATAATCATTTAACACTGAACAGATTATGAAAAATCTCATATTCAAGATAGGCGTATTGCTTGCAGGAGCGTCAATGCTGGTTTCCTGCGAGGAAAAACTGCCTGAGAACAAGGTGTACCCGTATGAGACACAACTTATATCCATCAAGATTCTCAATGCAGGTGCAGACGGAAACACTGCATGGAGGAAGGCCTCGCAAGCAAGACTCAGGTCATCAGAATCCAGAACCATCAGAGATACACTGACTATTTCATGACCATCAAGCGCCGTATCCCTGTCTATGGAGCCGACTTTGAAACACCTGTTGAATACAAGTTCCTGGATGCCTCCAAGTTACCGGGAGGAACCGGAAGTGTTTCAAGATGTGCCGACTTCGACGGCGAGCACGTGCTTATAGTAAGAAGGACTCCTCCTTATGTCCTGAAATATGAAGATCTGAAGGCCGGCAAGATTGAGCCGCAAGAGCTTGATATGACAGGAGTTGAGGGCGGAACCTTCGCTGTAAACTGCGGTTTCCTCGCAAACGGACATATCTACATTGCGTCCCTTTCAGGCTCAAATTTGTCACCATTGAAGATTTACTATTACGAAACTCCTGCTTCCAAGCCGGAGGTAATCGGAAACTTCACCAATATACCAGGCACTACGACAAGACACGGTGACGCAATCTCAGGCAATATTGACAAGAACGGAAACGGTTACATTTTCTTCGGAGATAATGGAGCGAAGGATTTTGTAAGAATAAAAGTCACGAATCACAAGACGACAGGTGAGGCGACTGTGCTTTCAAACAACGCTAATGCTACTGCCAACACATATGTCTATAGGATCGAGGATACCGACAAGTATCTGTGGAGCGGACTCCGCCTTCCTGTAACATTGACAGACGAGAACGTCACCCCTGGCGGGGCATCATTGCCGTTGGACGACAATATTCTTCCTAAAGAATCCGTAGCTGCCAGAATGTTCACATTCAACCAGGAGAGATACCTCATGGCATGTGTTGCAAAATATGGCAGCGCAAGTAAGGTAACGCCGACTCTGGATGTCTATAACCTTACCAAGGGGGCAAATGCGGAAGAGGCCATGGAAAACTTCAAGGCAGCAGAATCCCATAAGCCTGACTACTCTGCAATCATCGGCGGAGATTCAGGTATCACTGCTCCTGGAATATCCACAAATTACCATATTGTCAAGGACAGCAATGGAAATGACGAAAAACTCATTATCTTTGGATATCGTATGAATACCGGATTCGTGATTACTGAGTTCGGAATCAAGAAAGAAGAAGACTAATGAAACTAAAACATCTTGTTTATGCAGCAGCCGTCGTATTGGCGGCTGCCTGCAATGAAAAGAGGGCGGAGCCTGAAAGACCGGGCGGAGGAAACAAAGACCCGGAGAAACCTGAAGTAGTTACCGAAAAGCCTGTACTGCCGGCCCCACAGCTCAGAGGAGCGTGGATGGCTACAGTGTGGGGCATCGACTGGCCTTCCGGCAAGCACGACGACGCCAGCCAGAAAGCACTGTACATTTCATATCTGGATATGTACAAACGGCTGGGTATCAATGCCGTATTCTTCCAGATACGCGGCATGGCTGATGCTTATTATGAGTCTGCCTACGAGCCGTGGAGCCGCTCCATCACCGGAGTTGCCGGAAAGGATCCGGGATATGACCTGATGAATTTCCTGATCAGCGAGGCCCATAAACGCGGTATCGAATTCCACGCATGGCTGAATCCGTACAGAGTCAGCACCCCGAGTTATTTCAGCGAAGGGCTGGACCCGAAAATACCTGAAGGCTGGGTCAAGAAATACGATAAAATGTGGGTTTATAATCCGGCCCTGCCTGAAGTCAGACAGAGAATCGCGGATATCGTGAAGGAGATTGTCACGAAATTCGATGTGGACGGTATCCACATGGACGACTATTTCTACCCTTCCGTCTCCAACCTGGATGATGAGGAGGATTTCAAGAAATACGGCTCAGGATACAGTTCCATCGAGGATTTCAGACGCAGTAATGTTTTCGAAATGGTAAAGCTGGTAAAGAGCACGATTATGTCCGTAAATCCGGAAGTGGCATTCACCATCGGACCTCAGGGAAACAAAGAGAACAACTTCAACAACCAGTATATCGACGTTCCTAAGGTCTGCGCCGCAAAACTGATAGATGCGGTATTCCCTCAGCTCTACTGGTCCACAAAAGCCAAGAAGGACTACTATACTCCGAGACTTGACTGGTGGGCATCGAATGTTTCGAAGGTACCGTTCATGGTCGGACACAGCCTAAGCGGTTTCCAGGAAAACAGTACAGGCTATGAGTCTGCTGATGAGCTTACTACGCAGTTCAATCTTGCTGGAAGGAAGGCAAATTGCTATGGACATGTGTTCTACAACACGAGCACACTTTCCAAGAATCCCAAGAGCGTGCAGACTGTGATAAGCAACTCATTCAAGACCAAGGCCCTCATTCCTCATCTTGGAGGAACCGGCGTGGATGCTTCGCCTTCCGCTCCTGCCAATGTAGTGGTTTCAGGAGGCACGCTTAACTGGGACAAGGTAGATGGAGCTGCCTACTATGCAGTTTACAAGAGCAACGGAGACAAGCAGAAGGCCACATTGCTCGATACCGTAACTGAACTGTCGTACAGTCTGAGCACGAAGGGCAAATATTTCGTCACGGCTCTTGACAAACACAATGCGCAGAGCGCGATTTCTGAAATAGTGAAATACTGACAATCAGCTCGCCCTAAGGCGTGATTGACTTCGATAATCCGAGTTTTTTCCGTACCTTCGCAAGGTATTGTGAAAAACTCGGTTTTAAACTTTAATGATATGATAGTAACGAAGGATAAAGTGGTGGAGCTGGAATATGAGCTTACTGTGGACGGAAAGGTAGTGGACAAGACGACTGACACGACCGGTCCGCTCGACTATATACATGGAGAGAACATGCTTCTGCCCAAATTCGAAGAGGCACTGGAAGGGCTTGAGCCTGAGGCGGAATTCTCATTTACATTGGCTCCTGAGGACGGATATGGCGAGTACGACCCGAAGAAGAAAGTAGATATCGCAAAATCCACTTTTGAAGTGGAAGGCGTGCTGATGGAGGAACTGCTCCAGGTAGGCAGATACATCCCGCTGCTGAACAGTGCCGGCATGGTGGTCAGAGGCAAGATTGACTCTATCCACGAGGACAAGGTCACGATGGACTTCAATGACCCGATGGCCGGCAAGACATTGAATTTCAAGGGAAAAGTGGTTTCTGTAAGGGATGCTACCGAGAAGGAGCTGACAGAAGGTCTTCACGGCGAGTTCCTGCCTAAGGAAGGCGGATGCTGCGGCCATCACGGCAACGGCGGATGCTGCCACGGCAAGGGACACGAAGAGGGTCACGAGTGCTGCCACGGCGGAGAGCATGACGGCAATCACGAGTGCCACTGTCATCACGACGGAGAGCACGAGGGAGAACACGAGTGCCACTGTCATCATGATGAGGGCGAAGGTCACCATGAGTGCCACTGCCACGAGAAATAAGCTTCACAATGAAAACAGCCGTTGTCATACTTAACTGGAACACAAAGGGTTATCTCGAAAAGTTCGTTCCGGGCATACTCCATTCTCTAGAGGGAACGGATGCGGAACTTGTCGTGGCCGACAGCGCTTCGACGGATGGTTCCATGGAGATGATGGCGGAAAAATTCCCTGAGGTCAGAAGAATAACTCTGGACAAGAACTACGGATTTACAGGCGGTTACAACAGGGCCCTGTCAATGATAGAGGCCGAGTACTACGTGCTGATAAATTCGGACATAGAAGTTCAGGACGGCTGGATACAGCCATTGACGGAGACATTGGACCGGAACCCTGAAGTCGGGGCCTGCGCGCCGAAGCTTCATTCCTGGTACGAAAGGGACATGTTCGAGTACGCGGGGGCTGCCGGAGGTTATCTGGACAGTTTCGGATTTCCGCTGTGCCGGGGCAGAATCATGAATATGGTCGAGAAGGACGAGGGGCAGTACGACTCCCCTGCCGATGTGTTCTGGGCTACGGGGGCATGCCTTATGATACGCAGTTCACTTTTCCGGGAACTCGGCGGACTCGACGACAGGTTCTTCGCGCACATGGAGGAAATCGACCTGTGCTGGCGGCTCCAGCTGAACGGATACCGGATACGCATAGTTCCGGAATCGACGGTTTACCACTTGGGAGGCGGGACATTGCCTCAGACCTCGCCGTGGAAACTGAAGCTGAACTACCGGAACAACCTGCTGATGCTCGAGAACAATCTCGCCAGGACCATCGCCCTGCAGGGACTTTCCGACAAGGTCAATGCAGATGCCCACGATTTGAAGAAACTGTCCGTAAAAGCCTGCCGCAAAGCAAGATGCCTGATTTTCAGGAGAATGGTGATAGACGGAGCGGCTGCTGCAGCATATCTGCTTACACTGAAACCGTCATTTTTCAAGGCCGTGGTGAATGCTCACTCCGAGTACAGGAAAATGGCTGTCAGAACGGGGCCGGAAGACATTGACAAATACCTCAGGCGGTGGTGCGGTAGCGGAGAGAGGCCGGTGGTGCGGGGAATTTTTCCTCATTGGATAATTCCTATGGCATTGGTTCGGGGGAAGAGGACATTCAGCATTGTGGCCCGTCATTTCGGGCAGGAGCAAAACAGTTTCGGGCAGAAATAAAACAGGAGATTTATGACAATAATTATTGAAGGAGCCGGTGAGGTAGGTTCTCACCTTGCGAAAATGCTCAGCAGCGAGGCCAATGACATCACAGTTATCGACTGCGATGAGGAGAGGCTTGCGAAACTGGGCAGCAGCGCGGACGTGGTCACCATTTCCGGAGACCTGTCATCCATCAATGTTCTGAGAAACGCAGGTGTGGAAGATGCGGACCTGTTCATTGCCGTAAATCCGAGCACCTCGCAGGACATCAATATCGTGAGCGCGCTCCTGGCCAAGAAACTCGGCTGCAAGAAAGTGTGTGCCCGCATTGACAATGAGGAATTCCTCTCGTACGAGAACAAATACCTCTTTACGGAGATGGGCATTGACCTGATGTTCTATCCCGAAAGGATTGCCGCAGGCGAGATCGCGTCGCTGCTGAAACGGACGGTCTCTACGGAGACTATGGATTTCGCGCGAGGAAAGCTCCAGATGGCGGTTTTCAAACTGGAGGACGACTCCCCTATCATCGATATGAAAGTGTCCGAGTTCGCGGCCGCCGTGACTTTCGGGTCCAAATTCAGGGTCGTGGCGATTTCGCGTGACGACAACACGATAATGCCGAAGTACGACACCAAGTTCAAGTATCACGACCTGGTCTATATCATCACCACGAGAGAGGGCATTGACCCGCTGATGAACTTCCTGGGCAAGAGCAATATCGAGATAAAGAATGTGATGATTCTCGGTGCCGGGGCCATCGGAGAGATGGTGGCAAGCAATATCAGCAAGGCCGTGGAGTCGGTCAAGGTAATCGATTCGGACAAGCAGAGATGCCTGGAGGTGAGCGAGAACACCGATGACAATGTCCAGGTGATCAACGGGGACGGACGGGATTCGGACTTCCTCCTGGAAGAGAGCATCAAGGACTTCGACGCCTTCGTGGCGGTAACGGACAATGACGAGGCGAACATTCTCGCCTGCGTCGTGGCCAAGAGATTCGGCGTAGAGCGGACCATCGCGGAAGTGGAGAACCTGGAGTACATCCACCTGGCCGAGGAGATGGGCGTGGATGCCGTCATCAACAAGAAACTTATCACTGCCGGCAAGATTTTCAAGATGACGCTCAGCAACAAGGTACGTTTCGTGAAATACATGAGCGGAACCGATGCGGAGATTCTTGAGTATATCGTGGCGCCGGACAGCGCAATAACACGCAACACACTGAAAGACACGGACTTCCCGCAGAATGCCATCATCGGTGGCATCATCCGGGGCAATGATTATTTCATAGCAGTCGGCGACACGCGCATCGAGGCTTATGACCGGGTGGCCGTATTCGCCCTGCCTTCAGCGGTAAAAGAAGTGGACAAACTGTTCAGATAAGAAGAGGAATTTACAGTGGCATCGTACTTACAGATAGAAAACATCAGCAAGAGTTATGGACCGAAAGTGCTGTTCGAGCATATCGGGTTCAATATCAATGAGGGGGACAAGATCGCCCTCATTGCACCGAACGGAACAGGCAAATCCACATTGCTGAGAATACTCGCGGGGAATGACAAGTCGGACTCCGGAGGAAAAATCACGTTCCTGAAGCATATCAGGATAGCTTTTCTGGAGCAGGAGTTCGCGTTCTCTCCGGACAATGACATCTTCACTCAGGTTCTGGAGTCGAGCAGGCAGTTCACGGAGGGGCTGGACGATGATGCCTTGTTCGCTTACGATCTGAGAATCAAGAAGTTCATCACCAGTTTCGGACTCAGTCCGGACAGTCTGATGAAGAATCTCTCGGGCGGGGAGGTGAAGAGAGTGGCGCTGACAGTGATGCTGTCTTCCGAGGCGGACTTCCTCATAATGGACGAGCCGACCAACCATCTGGACATCGACGCCATCGAGTTCCTCGAGAATTATCTCGGGCATTCGCGCAGCACCCTGCTGATGGTGACGCACGACAGGTATTTCCTGGACAATGTGTGCAATACTGTGATGGAACTCGACCACGGGGCAGTCTATACCTACAGGGGAAATTACGAGAACTATCTGGAAAAGAGGCAGGAGCGCATCGACAATTACAATGCAGAGACTGCCAAAGTGAACAATATCCTGCGCCGCGAGCTGGAGTGGATAAGCGGTTCCAGACTGGGCAGCAAGATAATCGACTGCAAAGATGTCTGCTTCAGCTATGGGCCGGACGTGTACCTGGACCATTTCACCTACAATTTCCAGCGTTTCGAGCGTATGGGCATTGTCGGAAAGAACGGGACAGGAAAATCCACCTTCCTGAATCTGCTGACAGGGAACATTTCAGGGAACGGCACGTTGAGCGGAGTGATTGAGCGCGGAGAGTCCCTGAAAATCGGATACTACCGCCAGAACGGAATGAAGTTCGATGAGGACCAGACAGTCATGCAGACGGTAAGCGACATGGGACTGCTGAACCAGTTCCTGTTCAGTCACGACATGTTCACGACGAAAGTGTCGAGGCTGTCCGGCGGTGAACGCCGCAGGCTCTACCTTCTGACCATCCTGATGCAGAACCCTAACCTGCTGATTCTGGACGAGCCTACCAATGACCTAGACATCGTCACGCTGAACGTGTTGGAGGAATATCTGAAGGACTTCAAGGGTTCCCTCATCATCGTCTCGCACGACAGGCATTTCCTCGACAGGCTTGTGGACCATCTGTTCATTTTCTGCGGAGACGGCAAGATAAAGGATTTCATCGGCTCATACAGTGAGTATCACGATTATATAAAAGAGTACGAGGCTCAGCAGAAGGCACTTGCGAGGGCCAAGGAGAAGGAGGAGAAGGCCGCAACAGCGACACCTGACACCAAGCGCGCCACTAAGAAGAAGCTCAGCTGGAAGGAGCAGAAAGAGCTGGAACAGCTGGAGAAGGACATTGACTCGCTCGGAAAGGAAAAGGCGGAACTGGAGCAGGCGCTTTCGTCGGGAACGCTTGAGTATGAGAAGGTCCAGGAGGCGTCGCAGCGTTTCGGGACAGTTTCCTCCCTGCTTGACGAGAAAGAGATGAGATGGCTTGAACTACAGGAAAATTTGTAAAACATATTAAAACCAAATCTATCAATGGCAAGATTTTTTGACCCGCCTGCTCCGAAAAAGGAGCAGCTTCCTTCGGAAAAGATTCCGAAAGTTTTCGATGCAATGAGATGGAAAGTGTTCCTTGGAGCTTTCCTCGGCTATGCAGGATATTACCTTGTGCGCAAGAACCTGTCTCTCGCAGCGCCAGACATGATCGGACAGGGCATCCTCGATGCCGGAAAAGTGGGACTCGCAATGTCTGCCGTTTCCATTGCCTATGCATTCAGCAAATTTATAATGGGCAGTGTATCAGACCGTTCCGATTCACGTAAATTCCTCTGTGTAGGACTCGTTCTGTCTGCATTGACAATGATTCTCACAGGTATTTTTCCTTATGGAGCGAATACGGCATTGAACACTGCGATCATTTTCTTCCTGATGCTGGTTGTCGGCTGGCTTTCAGGTATGGGCTGGCCTCCTTGCGGCCGAATCATGACTCACTGGTTCAGCCAGAACGAGCGCAGCTTCAAGATGTCCATCTGGAATGTTTCCCACACTATTGGCAGCTTCTCGCTCGGTTTTCTCGCGATTGCCGGTGTGAGCCTGTTCGCCTTCTTCGCCCCGACTTTCGGGCTTGACGCTTCGGAGGCGTGGAGAGGAAACTTCATTTTCCCTGCATTGATAGCAATCCTGATAGCGGTATTCTGCTGGTGGGCGATCCGCGATACGCCTGAGTCCTGCGGTCTTCCTTCCGTGCAGGAGTACAGAAACGACTACAGCGGTGTGAAGAGCAAGAGCGAATCCGGAGAAAAGCTTCCGTTCAAGGTGCTGTTCGTGGACTATGTGTTCAAGAACAAGCTGCTGTGGATCGTGGCGTTCAGCAACATCTTCGTATATATGGTACGTTACGGTATCGGCGACTGGTCTCCTACCTTCCTGCAGAACACCGGCATCATGACCGCTGAGGAAAGCAAGATCGCATTCTCCGTGCACAACCTGATAGGCGCATTCGGAACCATTCTCTGCGGTCTGGCGACATCCAAGATCTTCAAGGGCCGCTGCGCTCCGATGAACGTCATCTGTATGCTCGCCTGCATGTTCGGCGTGCTCATCTACTGGTTCGTTGGCGCTGACTATATCGCCATGAGCCCTGCTCTCAAGAAGGTGCTCATCTACGTGGCTCTCTGCCTTATCGGCTTCTTCATCTATGGCCCTGTAGCGCTCACCGGAGTACAGGCATTGAACCTCGTCCCTAAGAATGCGGCAGGTACTGCAGCCGGTTTCGTCGGTCTGTTCGGCTACTTCGTCGGCGACGCCATCTGCTCCAAGATATTTGTCGGCAGTGTGGCCAATTCAATGGGCTGGAACGCGGCCAACCTTACCGTAGCCATCGGCGCAGGTATCGGAGTCGTGCTCTGCGCAATGTTGATAAAGAGTGAAAAGAAAGCAACAGAATAAGTTATGAAAAAGTTTCTATTGTCAATGATGATGCTCGCTGTCGTGTTCGCGGATGCGGATGCGAAATGGGTGAGCGGAACAGTTCATTGCGGAGGCAAGGGCCTTCGCGGAGTCCTCGTCACGGACGGCAGTTCTTTCACAAGGACTGATTCAAAGGGAGAATTCTCATTCGACATCAGCGACAATGCTGAGTTCGTTCACATTGTCACTCCTGCAGGATACGTGGCTGACTATTCTTCCGGAACACCTGTGTTCTACCATAAGGCAGACGCTTCCAAGTACGATTTCGACTTGATGAAGACCGGCAGCCAGTCCAGATACACGATGTTCTCCATTTCCGACCCTCAGATCAGGAACAAGGAGCAGTTCGGGCAGTTCTGCGGCGCTCCGTTCAATGACCTGAAGGCGCAGGGGGCCAAATACAAGGAGAACGGACCTGTAGTAGGAGTCGTTCTGGGCGACCTCGGCTGGGACAAGAACCTGCCGAACCGCTTAGCCGAGTACAAGAAGAAAATGGCGGAAATCGGTTTCCCTGTGTATTCAGTGACAGGAAATCACGATTACAACAAAGAGCGTCAGTTCAGCGATTACTCCAAGGACTATTTCCAGAATTTCGGTCCTCACAACTATGCTTTCTTTATGGGCAAGGACCTGTACATCTGTCTGAACAACATCATGTACATTAAGGAAAAGCAGTACAAGGAGGGTTATTCCGAGCAAGTGCTGGAGTTCGTGGAGCAGCTGCTCAGATACATTCCGAAGGATACCCACATCTTCATTGCCCAGCACAGTCCGGTAGCGGGCTGGCATGGAAACATCATCAATGCTGACCGGATGCTCGCTCTGCTGGACGGCAGAAAGGTGGACATCCTTTCCGGACACAGCCACGTCATGAACAACTACACCATCTCCCCTACCGTGATGGACCACAATGCGCCGAGCATCTGCGGTTCCTGGTGGTCAGCAGACTGGTGCCGCGACGGTGTACCTGCAGGATATGAGATTTTCAATGTCAAAGGCAAGAAAATCAGCTGGTTCTACCACTCTATCGGCAAGAGCGACGACTACCAGGTGGAGATCATTGCACCGGGCCAGAGCAAATTCCATCCGAATTCAGTAATCGCCAATGTATGGGACTATGACCCTGAGTGGACAGTGACCTGGTCGCAGGACGGCAAGGATATGGGCCCGATGACCATGGTCCAGGACTGCTCTCCTACCTATATCAAGAAAATCGAGGAATTCTACGCCAAGGAAGGCAAGGAGATTCCTTCGTACAAGAAGCCGATGAGGAACAGCCATTATTTCGCCGCAACTCCGGACCAGTATGCCAAGGTGGTGACTGTCAATGTACGCAGCCGTTTCGGCAAGGAGTGGAAATTCGACGTGAAGCTGAGCGACTATGTGGACGTCCAGGCTCACCGCGGAGGTGCGGGTCTCTGGCCTGAAAACACTTTCACGTCCATGACAAAGGCTACCGAGATGGGTGTGAACACTCTAGAGCTGGACCTCCAGATCAGTCAGGACGGAAAGGTGGTCGTTTCTCACGATGCATATTTCCATTCCCGCTATGCTACCCGCCCGGACGGAAGCGAGGTGAAGAGCGGGGATCCTAAGGAATATCTCTACACGATGCCTTACAGCACGATCGCCAAATACGATGTAGGCAAACGTCCAAGCACTGTCTGGCCGGGCAAGGAGCAGTCCCCTGCCATCAAGCCGCTCGCTACTGAACTGATCGATTCTGTAGAGAATTACGTGAAGGCCAACGGTCTGGACCCGATGAGGTACAATATCGAGATCAAGTGCAGGAAGGGCAAGGACGAAGGCAAGAACTGGCCTGAGTATCATGAGTTTGTGGACAAATGTATGGAATTGCTTCTGTCCAAGAATCTCGGCGACAGACTGGTAGTCCAGTGTTTCGATGCCAGGGCTCTGAACTATATGCACGAGAAGTATCCGCAGGTAAAGCTTTCCTACCTTATAAGCAAGAAGGATACAGACTGGGATACCTATATGGGGAAACTGAATTTCACGCCTGAATGGCTCAGCCCTGAATTCGTGATTGTGGACCACGTCTCGGGACATTGAAAGAATGTCTCGACATCGAGTCCAAGCGCAAGAAGGTCGGAGAACTTCAGAAACAGACGGAAGCGCCTGATTTCTGGAGCGACCCGAAGGCGGCCGAGACGTTCATGAAGAATATGAATGCCGTGAAAACCTGGGTTACGGACTTCGACAAGGCATCTACATTGACAGACGATCTGGATGTGCTGTATGAATTTGCCGAAGCGAGTATGGACGGGGCTGAGGATGAGGCGGCCGAGTCGGACGAGATGAAGGAACTCGAGGCTGCGTATTCAGAGGCGGAAAAGGCCGTGGAGGCTCTGGAACTGAAGAATATGCTCGGCGAGGAGGGTGACAATCTCGGTGCAATCCTCACTATAAATTCCGGCGCCGGAGGTACTGAGGCGAACGACTGGTCCGCCATGCTCATGCGTATGTATATGCGCTGGGGTGAGCGGAACGGCTACAAGATGACCGTGACAGATCTGCTGGACGGTGATGAGGCCGGCATAAAGTCCGCCACTATACAGGTGGAGGGTGATTATGCTTTCGGATACCTCAAGGCAGAGAACGGCGTGCACCGGCTGGTGAGGATTTCTCCGTTCAATGCTCAGGGAAAGCGCCAGACCACATTTTCATCAGTTTTCGTGTATCCGCTCATTGACGACACCATCAACATTGAAATAAATCCTTCCGACCTGGAGTGGGACACGTTCCGCTCCGGAGGGCACGGCGGCCAGAACGTGAACAAGGTGGAGACGGGCGTGAGGGTCAGGCATCTGCCGACCGGCATTACCGTGGAAAACACTGAGACGCGTTCACAGCAGGACAACAGGCAGAACGCCCTGAGGATTCTCCGCTCGCGGCTTTATGACATTGAACTGAAAAAGCGTCAGGAGAAGCAGGCCGAGCTGGAGGGCAGCAAGAAGCGTATCGAGTGGGGCTCGCAGATCAGGTCCTATGTCCTGCATCCCTACAAGATGGTGAAGGACTTGCGCACAGGCCTGTCAACTGCTGATACTCAGGGAGTTCTGGACGGAGACCTGGACGGATTTATGAAAGCGTACCTTATGCAGCAGGGAGGCGGAACCGAGTCCGGCCCTGTGGAAGATATTGATTAGTATAACAACAAAAATACTTTAACAATGGTTGAATTCAAATATGCGCCTATGTTTCAGCTTGGCGAGGATACCACAGAGTATTACAAGCTGACTGACAAGTTCGTCTCAACTGGCGAATTCGAGGGCCATCCGATTCTGAAAGTTGAGCCTGAGGCTCTCACGATGCTTGCCAATGCGGCTTTCCGTGACGTGAACTTTCTTCTTCGCCCTGCCCACAACGAGCAGGTCGCCAAGATTCTCAGCGACCCTGAGGCATCTTCAAACGACAAGTATGTAGCTCTCCGTTTCCTCCGCAATGCCGAGGTGGCTGCCAAAGGCCAGCTTCCGTTCTGCCAGGATACCGGTACCGCCATCATCCACGGCGAGAAAGGACAGCAGGTATGGACAGGCTTCGATGATGCCGAGGCACTTTCAAAGGGAGTGTTCAAGACATATACCGAGGAGAATCTCCGTTACAGCCAGAATGCGCCTCTGACAATGTACAAAGAGGTCAATACCAAGTGCAATCTTCCTGCGCAGATCGATATCGAGGCAGAAGAGGGCATGGAGTACAAGTTCCTCTGCGTGGTAAAGGGCGGCGGCTCTGCAAACAAGACATATCTGTACCAGATGACCAAGGCTGTCCTCAACCCTGCCACACTGGTTCCGTTCCTCTTGGAGAAGATGAAGACTCTCGGAACAGCAGCCTGCCCTCCATATCATATCGCATTCGTAATCGGCGGCACATCTGCCGAGAAGAACCTTCTTACCGTGAAGCTCGCCTCTACGCATTACTATGATTCTCTGCCTACTACAGGTGATGAGACAGGTCGTGCCTTCAGAGATGTCGAGCTCGAGAAGCAGGTTCTGGAAGAGTCATACAAAATCGGCCTCGGCGCCCAGTTCGGCGGCAAATACTTCGCTCACGACATCCGTATCATAAGGCTTCCGCGTCATGGTGCAAGCTGCCCTATCGGACTTGGAGTAAGCTGCTCCGCTGACCGCAACATCAAGGCCAAGATCAACAAGGACGGTGTCTGGATCGAGAAGCTCGATGACAATCCGGCAAGACTCATCCCTGCCGAGCTCCGCAATGCAGGCGAGGGTGACGCTGTGAAGATCGACTTGGACCAGCCTATGTCCGAGGTTCTCAAAGAACTCACCAAATACCCTGTTTCCACACGTCTCAGCCTGAACGGCACCATCATCGTGGCTCGTGACATCGCTCACGCCCGCCTGAAGGAGCGTCTGGACAATGGTGAGGACCTTCCTCAGTATTTCAAGGATCATCCGGTATTCTATGCAGGCCCGGCCAAGACTCCGGAAGGAATGCCTTGCGGTTCAATGGGACCTACCACAGCAAACCGTATGGACCCTTACGTGGACCTCTTCCAGTCACACGGCGGAAGCATGGTGATGATTGCGAAAGGCAATCGTACACAGCAGGTTACTGACGCATGCAAGAAGCATGGCGGTTTCTATCTCGGCTCCATCGGCGGCCCTGCAGCGGTTCTTTCTTATGAGAGCATCAAGGCCATCGAGTGTGTGGAATATCCTGACCTCGGTATGGAAGCCATCTGGAAAATCCGTGTTGAAGACTTCCCTGCATTCATTCTCGTGGATGACAAGGGCAATGATTTCTTCAAGCAGTACGGCATCTAGTGCTGAATTGATGTATTATATGCTCCAGCCGTCCAATCGCGACTGGAGCTTTTTCATAAAATTATGACAGACAATATAAAAGCGGTCATCTTCGATGCAGATGACACATTGTGGCTGAACGAGCCTCTGTTCCGTGGTGCGGAGCAGGAGTGCTTCGCTGTGCTTTCGGAATATGGCTCTGCCCAGAGGCTGAATGAGGAGCTCTACAAGACCGAGATGGAGAATATGGAAGAACTCGGATACGGGGCCAAGGCATTCATCATGTCAATGCTTGAGACTGCATACCGTGTCAGTGACGGGAAAATCGATGCTTCCAGGCTTATGAAACTGGTGGAGGCTGGAAGACGTATCCTGAGAAATCCTGCCACTCCGCTGGACGGTGTGCGGGAGACATTGACAAGAATAAAGGCTTCCGGGAGATACTCCATGTCGATACTGACAAAGGGCGAACTGCTCGACCAGAACCACAAAATCGACAGGTCGGGGCTGCGAGGCTTCTTCGACTTCATCGACGTGGTGAACGAGAAGACTCCCGAGGTCTATTCCGAGCTCTGCAACAGACTGGACATCAAGCCGGAAGAAATGCTGATGGTGGGCAATTCCTTCCGCTCAGACATCGACCCTGTCCTGAAAATCGGCGGCAAAGGTGTCTATATCCCGTCGTCAATGACCTGGCAGCACGAAAAAGCCGAGGAGTATGAACACCCCGGCCTTATCAGAGCTGAGAAATTCCCTGAACTTCTCGATATTTTAGGAATCAATTAATATAATCTACTTCTTCTTGTCGAACTTGAGGCTCTTGACCTTGACTCCGGTATTGTCGAATATGTCGATCCTGATTCCGGACTTGTCCACTACGGCATCCAGACGCTGCTGATTGGCATTGCACAGGACAGGGAAATCAGCACCGTTCACGCCGCCGGCTTCGGTAAGACGGTATTTGTGGATGTGTGCGCAGAGCATAAGGTCCAGGCCTGTACCGTTCAGCACCGGAACGAAATAGTTGCTGACCATGACATTGCCATGCCAGCCGGTAGGAACCGGAGGGATGTGGCAGAACGCGATTTTCATCTCGGCATTCTTGTAGGCGTCGCTTGCGACCACACCTTTCAGCCATTCAGCTTCTTCCTTCACATAGTCCTCAGTCATCATGATGTCCAGATTCCTGATGTCGCTGTCGGCCTTGTCCTCGCCAGAGTCCAGGAACAGGAAGAAATACTTACCGTAAGTAGCTGTATAATAAGTCTTTCCAGTCGGAGTATCGAAATAGTCCAGATACTTGATCGCATCATTTCCCCTGTATTCATGATTACCGCGGACCAGGTAGAGAGGAGTGTCGGATGCGAACAGTTTGGAAGCAGTCTTCATATAGTGGATCCTGAGGTTTGCCACGCTGTCCACTGCTGAAGTCATATCACCGTTGAAACAGACGAAATCATATTTGCCCTTGGCATCCTTGAACAGCACCTGCATCACTGAATCGTGCTCGTGCATATCGTTCACCACGGAGAACTTGACCTTGTCATAGTCTGTCGCCTTGGTGGTCACCTTGGTAGGACGTTTCTTCAGATCCAGGCCATAGCCCTGGTCATAGATGATCTTCGCCCTGTTGTCCTGCTCGATGACTCCCCTGCACATGACTCTGTACCTGTAGGTCGTGCCAGGCTGGAGTCCGGTGATGGTGACCTTGTGGAGTGTGCCTATAGGCTTCCTGCCGAGACCTCTCTTGTCATAGAACTTCGGCCTTTCGACATTGTAGAAATTCGTGCCGTCTGAAGGAGCTATCTCGATCCAGCCCACAGCCGGACCGTCAGTAGTCCATACCACCGTAAAACTGGTATCAGTCACGTTCTGCAGAATCGGACCGCAGTTCACCTTTACCTGGGCGCCTGCTGCGAGGGCACACAGCGCCAATGCGATTGTCAGTATTATCTTCTTCATATAAAGATGTCAGTTTATTTGGTTTCCCATTTTCCGCCCTTGCCGAACAGGTGTTCTTCCACCTCGTCCATCATTCCGCATCTGTAGATGAGGTCAATGCCGGTAAACCTGTTTCTCATGAACGGAATGCATCTGAATGTGCTTCTGAGTCTTTCTCTGCTTACGCCGATCATCTCAGGCTCATATGGTGCACGCATTCTTCTGAGGCAGTCGTGAACCTCATCGAAAGGAATAATCTGTTTTCTGATTTTTTCTCTGAGTTCAGGCCAGGTGTTCTTCACGGCCTCGAGCTGCTTGCGGATACCTTCCTTGTCAGTGTATTTGCCCTTGCTCTCCACGAGTCCTCTTGCGAGGTGACCAGGTTTTCCTGCGAAAATCTCGCGGATATGGGCTTCCATTGTCTCCCAAGACGGCCACTGTGCAACACATTTGTCAATGTCGAGCTGTGACAGGTCCTTGCTGAGAAGGTACTCCAGGCAGGCTGTGGAAACCAATGTTCCGATAGCGACCTTGAAGCCGTGTGAAACGTGCTTGCCTTCATAGCAAAGTCCTTCCATGTCCCAGAAGTGGCTGAACTGATGGTCTGTACCTGATGCCGGGCGGCTTGAAGATATGGCCTGCATCGCGAATCCGCTCATTATCAGTCCGTCAGCAAGTTTTCCGGTAGCTTCGACATCACCTGCTGCCACTGCATCCGGCTCAGAAAGAGCATCACGGAGCTTGTCCTGGACCAATGCGAATGCAAATGGAGAAATGGCCTCGCTGCCTACTGCATCTGCGATGATCCAGTCTGCACCTGCCGGAATTTTGGCCATAAGGTCAGCGTAGCCGGATGCGGACATTCCTTCCGGAGCCTTGGCTGCAATGGCAGGGTCAAATGCCACGCCGAGAGGGGCCGGGCAGTCGAATGTCTGCTTGTTTCCCTCGAAAGTGATGGATGCGCCGTAAGCTGTATAACCGTCCATTGAAGCTGCCGTTCCCACGATGATGTATCTTCTTCCGAGATGGTGGGATACGAGTTTCGTAAGGTCATTGATGACGCCGGAGCCTACTGCAACGGCGATCACATCCAGTTCCTTGAGATAATTCTCAAGCTGTTCGATGTACTTCCACTCTGCGAACAGTTCAGGGTCGTGGAATACGAATGGGGTTTCGGTTTCCACACCGGCATTCCTAAGATAGGTGTCCACCGTCTGTCCGGCTACCTTGAAAGTATTGTCATCAGCTACGACAATCGCTTTCTTTCCGGGAAAGAGTTTTTTGAACATGTCCGGAACCTTGGCCATACAACCCACTCCGAATTCCATAGCCTTCGTGTCTCTTGCTTTTTCAAGCGCTTCTTCAATGGTAATCATATATTTCGATTTTTTTCGTTATTGTTTCGTGATGATTATATAGAATGTTGCAAAAGTATGTTTTTTTTCGTTTTTCTCCTAATTTTTCTTTCGAAAGTGCAAAGAAATGAAAGGAAATGCAAAATTTACGATTGATAATATCGTTTTATTTTTTAACTTTGTGTCGGAGAATCTTCTCCTTTGTTTTTATACTGAAACCTTTACCGATCATCAGTTATGATAAGTATTGCGGAACGCCACAAATACATCAAGGAACAGCTTTCGAAAAACGGATACGTGCGTGTTCTTGATGTTGCGGATCAGCTCGGCGTGACAGGCGCCACCATCAGAAAAGATTTACGTCTTCTTGAAGCCCAGGGAGTCCTCTACAGAACACACGGAAGCGCATCACCAGTAAAACCTCATGTAATGGACTTGAGCGTTTCCGAAAAGAGCACGCAGCATGTCGCTGAAAAACAGATGATTGCACGTGCGGCCCAGGCCCTTATAAAACCTGATGATTCCATCATGCTGGCCTCCGGTTCCACTATTATGGCATTCGCGGAAATTCTGGAGCCTGTAGGAACTCTCAATGTAGTCACACCTTGTCTCGGGGCGGCCGTTCAGCTCAACGAACGCAGCGGCCTGAAAGTATTCGTCCTGGGCGGGGAAATGTACAAGAATTCCCTCTCAGTACGCGGAGAATATGCAGAAAGAGGCTTGAAGAATGTCAGCTGCTCGAAACTGTTCATCGGCTGTGACGGTGTGGACATCGCTACAGGTGTGACCTGCTCGAACATTCCGGAAGCGGCTCTGACCAATGCCATGATGGCAGCCGCCTCACAGACCGTAGTGCTCATGGACTCATCCAAGTTCGGCCGCCGGGGATTCGGCAAAATCGGCAATATCGAGGACATGGACATCATCATCACGGATTCCGGCATTCCCGACTCATTCAGGAACAAGATTGAAGATGCAGGTGTTCAGGTAATTATCGCAGACTAATCAAAATCAGAAACAATAAAATGGACAAACAGACAGAAAAGAAGTACAACTATTGGCAGTGGAGGACATTGATTACCCTCATGATAGGTTACGCCCTCTACTATTTCGTCAGAAAGCACTTCAGTGTGGTCATGCCGGCGCTGGAATCAGAACTCGGCATTTCCAAGGTCCAGCTCGGACTCTTCCTTACATTGAACGGCATCATATACGGTATATCCAGATTTGTGAACGGCCTGCTGGCCGACCGCTTCAGCCGCAAGATTCTCATGTCGGCCGGTCTGCTGCTCTCTGCATTGACCAACTTCATCATCTGCTTCAGCCCTTCGATGAACTCTTTCGTCAATGTGCTGGACGCCGAGGGAAAGGCGACAATGACGCTCGTATATATCATAGGTTCGCTCTGGGTGCTGAACGGCTACTTTCAGGGAATGGGCGTGCCGCCGTGCATCAGCCTCATGTGCCACTGGATCAGGCCTTCCGAACTTGCTACCAAGCAGTCCATCTGGAATGCTTCACACTCTATCGGAGCCGGCCTCATCAGCGTGATGTGCGGTTTCATCCTGAAGCATTACGGCTACAGCAGCTGGCAGCTCTGCTTCGCCATCCCGGCAGCCATCGCAGTAGTGGGAGCCATCGCATTGTTCTTCACATTGAAGGACACACCTTCTTCCGTAGGCCTTCCTGAAATCGAGGACATGGAGAAGGAAGAGGGCAAGAGCCAGTGCGAGGTGGAAGAGAACAAGGCAAAGGAACTCTCCGGTCCTGCTTTCAAGAAATTCGCGAACAAGCTCGTTTTCGGCAACCCGCTCATCTGGATTCTCGCCGTATCCAACTTCTGTATATATGTGGTAAGGTTCACCATTCTCGACTGGGGAACCACGTTCCTGACCCAGTTCAAGGGCATGGAGATTTCGGCTGCCGGTACGGTAGTGGCTGTTTCCGAGCTGTTCGGCGGCATCCTGGGCATGCTTGTAGCCGGCTGGTTCACTGACAAGTTCATGCACAGCAAGGCTCACAGGACCTGCCTCATCTGCACGATCGGCGCTACGCTTTCATTCTTCCTGTTCTGGAAGACGCCGTCAGACATGCCTATGCTTTCAGCCGTATTCATCTGTCTGTCAAGCTTTTTCATCTACGGACCTCAGGCGCTGCTCGGAACCGCAGCTTCTCAGCAGGCTACCAAATATGCCTGTGCTACCGCCAACGGCATTCTCGGTATCTTCGGTTACGCCAGCACAGTGATTTCAGGTATCATCTTCGGTTTCCTCGCCGAGCACTACGGATGGGATTCTGTATTCCTTGTTTCCGTAATCATCGGTCTTGTGGGCGCATTTGTAATCGCACTCATGTGGAAAGCCCCTGCTGACGGTTACGAAAAGGCTGACAAATTGATCGCCACATTGAAAAAATGACAAAATCATTGAAATTCATCTCTGCCGCATTGACATTGGCCCTTTCGGTCAATGCCGGTGCGCAGAGTTTTTTTTCCTGGGGGTTCGAGCCTCAGGAGCGTCGTGAGGAGAAGAAAGTGAAGTTCGCCTATGACGCATATTTCGACAACAAGTTCGACAACAGGGAGTTCGACAGCGGAAAGGAACAGTTTACCGAGTCCATGACCTTGTACGGGGCCAGGCTCACGCCGTCTGTGGGACTGAAATATAGCCAGAACGACAATGTCACCCACAAGCTGATGGTCGGCATTGACATAATGAAGGAATTCGGAAGGCATCCTTCGCCGGAAGCGAAAAGCTCAGAATCGGCACGGACGCTGGACAATGCGAGACTTTTCAGGGAAGTGGTCATGTACTACGGCATTGACGCGAATCTTGGAGAATGGCAGGTCAATGGCGTGGCGGGTGTTTTTCCGCGATATTTCCTGGATGGAGAGTATTCCAGGGCGTTTTTCTCTGATTCGCTCAAGTTCTATGACAATAATCTGGAGGGGCTGCTCGTGAAGGCCAGGTCGCCACGTGCGGAGATTGAGCTTGCTTTCGACTGGAACGGGAAATACGGTTCCTACAGGAGGGAGCAGTTCAATGTCATTGCTTTCGGGCAGTATCATTTCACTGACTGGCTGTCTGCAGGAGCGGCTTTCAAGTATCATCATTATGCCAATACTGAGGAATACGGAAGCGTGGTGGATGACGGACTTTTCCAGCCTTTCGTGAAATTCGAGGCAGGGAAATATCTCGGGCTGCAGGAGCTTTCAGCGAAACTCAGCTGGTATCAGGCGATCCAGCAGGACAGGAGGAGCACGAACGGAAAGTGCAACAACGGCGGCGCCGAACTCGCTCTGGGAGTCAGGAAATGGAATGTAGGGATTGAAAACAGCCTGTACTACGGCAAGGACCTGATGCCGTTCTACAACTACATTGACGACGGCGGATACAAATATGGCAATGCGCTATATGCAGGTGCTCCTTTCTACAGGGTACACCCGTCCGCTTCAGACAGTTGGGGACTATATGATGCGCTGGAAGTCTATTACCAGCCGCATATTGCGGATTTTCTCGATTTGAGACTGTCCGTGGTGGCGCATTTCCCTGACAATTTCAGGTTTGCCGGCACGCAGCAGAAGCTGTCTCTGATTTTCAGTCTGGACAAGCTGCTTTCTCCTTCAAGGCGTGCTGCTGATTCAGGCAGAAGACATCGCCCGAAGCGTCAGCAGCCTCCTCGTGAAGGATTTATGCTTTAGATTTATTAAGGACACTTATTTCATCCTGTATGGCTGGTCGTCGTACAGGGTGAATCTTTTTGCCTTCCGGATCCATTTCTGTTCTTCGGCCTTCACGTATTCCTTGGTGTCCTGGAAGGAGACCTCGCCTGCTATATACGCAGCCAAGTTAGTGTCTCCCAGCTTCTTATAAAATTCTTCAGATATGGAGAACTCAGGATATGTGTCCTTGAAATATCTGACAAGCTGCAAGGTGTGGAGGAGAGAATGGTACTGTGCGCCCGGCTTCAGCATTATCTGGTAGCCGAAGCATTTTTCTTCGGCATAACGTCCTGCGGAAGGCTTGAATGAACAAGGCCTGAGCAGCACGCCTTCCGGTGCAGGCAACCTGTCATAAGGGCCGTGCACGATGAACGGAGCGCCGAAGTACTCGTAAGGCCTGGCAGTTCCGATGGCCGGAGTGATATTGGTGTTGTTCCAGAGTCCACCGCCGCTGTACATATAGCAGGTGAACATTCCAGGGATGTCGGATGCCGGTGCGATGGTCCACGGAAGGATGTCCTTGTTGTAGTCGGAAGCATGGGCTGAAATGACGTGCAGCGGGTATTTCGCTCCGATTTCCGCATAGAACAGATTGCACAGTTCTCCGAGCGTAAGGCCATGCCTGTGTGCAATTCTCGGAACGAACGCCTCGCAGTCCGTGTTAGGAATCGTGCCCTCCACTACCCTGTCGGCCGGATTTATATGGTCCACGATATAGAGAGCAGGCGGCTCGTCCAGGACCATCATGAGCATCATCAGACGGAAAACGTCCCGGGTATAGTTGAAATATCTGGAGCCGGTGTCCTGGATTTCCACGACGACCGCGCTGAGCCCTTTCAGTGACTCGGAGTCGAAATGTATATGGTTCGTTCCAGGGGTAAGCTCGGCATCTTCCGGCTGGAAAAGCCTTTCCAGATTACCTCTCTCCTTGAATATCTGATACATATAACGGTCGCTGCTCGTGTCCCAGCAGTTCTGGGTACAGAAGCAGCCGACCTTTCCGTCCATCAGCGCCTTGTCGAGCTGGTCTTCCAGCGGCGTGGTCCTGAATGAAAACATTATTGCAGATTATCCTTTGATGATTTTTTCCGCTACCTTGATCACGTCCTCACCAAGTTTCACTGCATCCTCTTCGGTTGGCGCCTCGGAGTAGATTCTGATAATCGGCTCCGTATTGGACTTGCGCAGGTGAACCCACTGTTTCTTGGCCTCGAAACTGATTTTCACGCCGTCGATGTCATTGACATTTTCATTGGCATAAATCTTCTTCAGCTCTGTCAATATCTTGTCTATCATCGACTTGTCTGAGAGTTCAATCCTGTTTTTCGCGATATGGTACTCAGGGTAAGTGCGCTTCAGCTCTGACACCTTCATCTTCTTGTGGGCGAGGTTGGACAGGAACAGGGCCACGCCTACCATAGCGTCACGGCCTGAATGGATGGCAGGATAGATGACGCCTCCGTTGCCTTCTCCGCCGATCAGGGCACCTTTTTCATGCATAAGCGTAGTGACATTGACCTCTCCCACTGCGGATGCGTAATATGTTCCGCCGTAGCTTTCTGTCACGTCCCTCAATGCTCTGGATGAAGAGAGGTTCGACACTGTCACGAGATTCTGTACGCCCTCAGCCTTTGCTCTTGAAAGCAGATAGTCCGCAACGCTTACGAGTGTGTATTCCTCGACGAACGGCTCTCCGTTTTCGCAGATGAATGCAAGCCTGTCCACGTCCGGATCCACTGAAATACCGAGATCCGCGTGCTCTTTCACGACTGTCGTGCTAAGGTCAATGAGGTTTGACGGAAGCGGTTCCGGATTATGTGCAAAGTCGCCTGTCGGCTCGCAGTTCAGTTCAATGCATTTGACACCGAGGCGTTTCAGCAGTCTCGGCATGATGATTCCGCCCACGGAGTTGATAGCGTCCAGAACCACTGTGAAATGAGCGTTCCTGACTGCCTCAGCGTCCACTGCCGGAAGTGCCAGCACTGCATCCAGATGCTTGTCCGTGAAGTCTTCATCGGAAATCGTTCCGAGGTGGTCCACATCGCTGAAGTCAAAATCCTCTGATTCAGCGCATTCAAGAACTGCCTGTCCTTCTGCTGCGGTAAGGAATTCTCCTTTCTCGTTAAGCAGTTTGAGGGCATTCCACTGTCTCGGGTTATGTGAAGCTGTGAGTATTAGTCCGCCGTCCGCCTTGGAGAAGAGGACTGCCATCTCAGTAGTCGGTGTTGATGCGAATCCCGCGCGGATGACATCTACGCCGCATGCTACCAGTGTTCCACAAACTACGTTTTCCACCATTTCGCCGGAAAGTCTGGCATCTTTTCCCACTACTACGGTATATCTTTCGCCTGCGCCTTTCGGTCTGCGCTCACGCAGCTTGGTGCAGTATGCATATACGAATTTGACAATATCTACCGGTGTGAGCGCTTCACCCGGTTTTCCGCCGATGGTGCCGCGGATTCCTGAGATGGATTTTATAAGTGACATTATATCAATGTTTTGGTTTATTCTACGTTATATTCGTCTTTGCCCGTTTGTGTGCGACGGCGAGTTTTTATTTGCGTATTCCGAGAGCTTTCAGCACAAGGCCTTCCATAACAACATATCCTTCTGCATTCGGGTGCACCGTATCAGCAGAATAGACTGCCGGCATCTTACCTTCAGCGTCAGCAAATGCCTCATAATAGTCAATGACCTTGATTCCTGCCTCACGTGCATATTCTTTCAGCATTGCATTGAACTTCTGGACATCCGGGAGCGGATTTTCGATTTCAGGTCTCCAGCGGAATTTATAGGACGGGAGCAATGTGCAGAGAATCGGGCGGATTTTGTTTGCCTTGGCGATCTGACACATTGACCTGATGCTGCCGAGCATCGAATTGAGGTCCGGCGCACAGCCTGTGTTCTTGGCAATGTCGTTGATTCCGCAGAGTATCACCACGTACTTAGGTGCGAGTGAAACCACGTCCTGCTGCATTCTGACAAGTATCTGTGAGGTGGTCTGTCCACTGATTCCGCGTCCTGCCAGATTGTTCTCCTTGAAGAAATCCGGATGCGTTTTCGGCCATGAGTCAGTGATGGAGTCGCCGTACAGGACGGCAAGAGGTTTTTCTGTCAATGCTGAGTTCGCTTCAGCGTATCTTCCGAACTGTGCCCAGTCCTTAGGGCGGTTCTGTGCCAATGCCATTATCGGCAGGAGCATCAATGCGATGGTTAAAAGCTTTTTCATTTTTTGCGACGATTTTGAACGAGCGAAGATAAAATTTAATCGTGTCAATGCCAAATTTATTTAATGTTTACTAACTTCGCAGTCCGGTTTTGACAGGTTTATATTATGAAAGCATTTTTGACGGTCCTGCTTCTTGTGACCTCCAACATATTCATGACTTTTGCATGGTACGGACACCTCAAGCTTCAGGAAATGAAGATATCTACAGGCTGGCCTATATTCCTGGTAATCCTGTTTTCATGGGGGCTCGCCTTCTTCGAATACTGCGCACAGGTGCCGGCAAACCGCATCGGCTTCTCAGGCAACGGCGGTCCGTTCAACATCATGCAGCTGAAAGTGATTCAGGAAGCTGTTTCCCTGACGGTCTTCACTATCATCGTGACGTTCCTTTTCAAGGGCCAGCCGCTCCAGTGGAACCACTTGGCAGCGTTCGCCTGCCTGATATTGGCTGTATTTTTCGTCTTCTTGAAGTAAATTTTAAGAAAAATCAGAAGAAATATTTGGATTGTAAAGAAATTTGACTACCTTTGCATTCCCTTAAGACAAACGTCTAACTGCTGGGTTCGTATAACGGTTAGTACTCAAGATTCTCAATCTTGCAATATGGGTTCGATTCCCGTACCCAGTACGAAAACGAAAGGATGTCCTGAAGTCGCACGACTGATGACATCCTTTTTTGTTTTCCACGTTTTCTGTTTTTCCATGTACGAGCGCCTTATTACTGATATCGGTTACCCCGGAACCACAACTTGTCCGTAAAAAGGCAGGGTTTCACGGACAAGCACATCAAAACCACAACTTGTCCGTAAAAAGGCAGGGGTTCACGGATAAGTACATCAAAGCCACAACTTGTCCGTAAAAAGGCAGGGTTTCACGGATAAGTACATCAAAACCACAACTTGTCCGCAAAAAGGCAGGGTTTCACGGACAAGTAGCTTTTTAAACTATACGGAAAAAAAGTAAAATCACCACAAATGATTAAAAATCGTTTCTGCGCTCACCCGCTGTCGGAAAATCTGTAACCAAAGTTGCCGAAAATCCTGCAAAATCATTGATTTTCACGTATCAAATCATCATTTCTTGCTATTTGTTTTTTTCAATTATTGTGATACTTTTGCAATAAGTGGAGTCGAGAAACGTGCCGTTTGGGCCATTTTTCGAGCGAAGAACACACTTGATACAATTACGAACAATGAATAGACATAGGTTATTTTCGATTGCAATTCTTGCCCTTGCTGCCTGCTTCAGCCTCTATGTTGAAGCTGCCCCTCCAAAGAAGACATTTGCCGTTCAGGGAGAGGTAGTTTCCGCAACAAGCGGCTCGCCGGTCGATTTCGCGTCCGTACTGGTGACCCCGTCACAGCTTTACACAATGACAGACACCAAGGGAGCATTCTCTCTGAAAGACGTGCCGGCAGGGACAGTCACCGTCAGCGTGCAGTTCTACGGCATGGAACAGAAAGACACCACGTTTACAGCCAAGACCGGTGAAATCATAAAATTGAAAATAGCACTGAAGGAGACATCCTTCCGACTGAGCGACGTCGTGGTCGTAGCCACCGGCAACAAAGCCGGCAGCAGCACCGCCTCCAACATTTCAAGACAGGCTATGGACCACATGCAGACCAGTTCATTGGCAGATGCCATGGCGTTGCTCCCCGGTGTAGCGATAACGAATCCGGACCTGTCCAGTTCACAGTCCATCACCATCCGAACCGCACGGCCTATCGTCCCGGGCGAAACGGCAAACTCGGCATCAGTGATGAACAGCCTCGGAACAGCCGTCATTGTCGATGGCGCCCCTATGTCCAACAATGCCAACCTCCAGACACTCAGCCCGGTAGTCAGCGGCAGTTCAGGAGATGACAGCCGCTCCGGCACACCTGCACGAGGCATGGACGTAAGATCACTTTCGACAGACAACATTGAATCCATAGAAGTCATCAGAGGTATCCCGTCAGCGGAATATGGCGACCTCACGTCAGGTGCGGTGCTGGTAAAGTCCAAAGCCGGCAAGTCCCCGCTCATGATCAGGTTCAAGACCAATCCGAACATCTACCAGGCATCGGCCGGAAAGGGATTTTCACTCGGAAAGAAAGCAGGAGACCTCAACATCTCCGGAGACTACGCATACAGCAAGAATTCATTGACCAAGAACCATGCATTCTACCAGCGCGCGAGCGCCAAGGCCCTCTGGACAGTGAGAATAGGAGAACTCGTCAATGAAACCACCTCTCTTTCAATGAGTTTTGGCCGCGATCGCAGCAGACTCAATCCTGACGACAAGGATTCCAAGACTCAGTCCTATGCCAATGACATGGGTGTGGCGTTCAACACCAACGGCCGCGCTTCCATCAACGGCAACTGGCTGCGGAGCATAAACTGGCTGGTATCGGGAAGCCTCAACGACAAGAAATCCCACTATGAAAGCACCGCCACCAACGCATTGAACCTCTACTCCAAGTCAATGACTGACGGCGAGGTGTACAGCAACATTGCCGGGGCACAGATCAAGGATGCCGACGGAAACCTCATCACCAATGTCCCTGCTGACAGTCCGGTAAAAGGCGTCGTGCTGCCGTACAGCTATTTCTACATGTATGACATTTACGGCAAGGAGGTCAATGCCTTCGTAAAAGTGAATGCTGATTTTGCTCACACTTGGGGTGCCGTAAACGAGAGACTTCTGATAGGAGCCGACTTCAAGACAGACGGAAACCTCGGCAAAGGTTCAGTCTATGACGACGACACTCCCCCCTACAGGAATATCGGCAATGCTGAATCAGGCTATCGTACAAGGCCTTACTACGACATCCCGTTCATCAACCAGCTGGGCCTGTATGCCGAGAACTACTTCAACTGGAAATTCGCCGGAAGGGAATTGAATATCGTGACCGGTGTCCGCTATGACAATGTCAATGGGCACAATTCCGTAGCGCCGCGAATCAATGCTTCCATCGATATCTTCCCTTGGATGACGCTGCGTGGAGGATATGGACTGACATCGAAGGCCCCGACCTCGTACTATCTCTATCCTAACAAGTCCTACCACGACCATATCCTCTACAACGGAATGGTAGCCGGAATGCCTGAAAACGAGCAGCTGCTCATTGCCCAGACCAATGTTTACGATGCTACGAACAAGGACCTGGAGATCGCCGTGAACCGCAAAGCGGAAGTCGGTCTGGACTTCAAGTTCGGAGGACATTACCGCATCAGCGTTACCGCTTATGACGAGAGGATGGACAACGGCTACAATTATGGACTTGACCTCAGTTCCTTCAAATGGTATCACGCATTGACCTATGACGTGGACCACAAGGATGCAGGACAGCGGCCCGTACTGAAGAAAGGAGCAGAGTACGACCTCTTCTATACAGTCTATAAGCCTCTGAACAACATCAAGTCCACCAACAGGGGAATAGAATACGAAATCGACCTCGGACGGTTCAATGCAATCCGCACTTCGTTCTACATCAACGGTGCATGGATGCGCAGCTCGAACACGAACAAGGGATATTCTTTCGGAACAAGGGACAATGTAGGGACAGCGGAAAAGAACATCGGAATATACGAGCCGGAACTCTCTACCAGCTATGCTGAACAGCTGAACACCACGCTCAGGATCACACACAACATTCCGCAGGTAGGACTTGCCGTCACGCTCACCGGACAGATGAACTGGTACAGCAAGTATTGGACTGAGTACCGCAATGACACCATGTTCATCAAGTACATCTCCCGCAAGGACGGAAAGGTATATGACTTCGACCCGTCCATGAAGAGCGATCCGGAATTCTCCTACATGTTCACGCCCCGCAATGACAACAGGTTCATAGCCGAAAGATATTTCCCGACAATGCTTTTCAACCTCAATGTCAGCAAGGAGATAGGAGACATCTTCACAGCGTCGTTCTATGTGAACAACCTGTTCAACAGCCGTCCGCTCTACAAGTCGAAACAGACCGGCGAACGGAGCGAACTCGGGATACCGATCTTTTTCGGATTCGAGTTCAAGGTATCAATCAAGTAGTTATTTATCTTAAAATATTAAAGTTATGAAACATTCAGCGATCACCTTAATGGTACTTGCGGTTCTGGCGATGGTAGGTTGTCAGAAGACCGGCACTAAGACAATCAGCATAAATGTGAAGGTCGATGAGACCAATATCGTGGCAGCAGGCATCAAGTCCCCTGACAGTTACGATGTCACCATTTCAAACTTCGCAACCGGAACGGCAATCGAAGCCAAGACGGAAAACGGCCTCGCCACTGCGACCGGCATTGTTCCTGGCGTCTATACAGTGACGGTAAGCGCTACCCAGAATGAAGGCGGATTCACATATACCATTGCCGGTTCTGAAAGCAATGCGAGTCTGCTTGCCGACGGAGATGAAGTGACGGTAAAAGTGGATGCCGTCAAGGAGGCCGCTCTCGTATTCAAAGAGATTTATTATACAGGAGTGAAAGATTTCTATTTCCGCGACCAGTTCTATGAAATCTACAACAACAGCACGGAAGTAGTTTACGCTGACAGCCTCTGCATCGCCGAGACAATCTTTGCGTCCTATGACAAATCCATCATCTATGAATGGCCTATCGAAAATGCTGACCAATACGTGTTCGTGAAAGTCGTATGGCAGATTCAGGGTGACGGACACAGCTACCCGATAAAACCGGGCGAATCATTTGTAATCTCCCAGTGGGCTACCAACCATAAGGCAGAAAGCCTCTCCAAAGGCGTTTCGCCTGTAGATCTGACAGGTGCAGAATTCGAGGCTATAGAGAAAGAATCCACAGCACCTAGCGGATTGGTTCTTACAGACAATCCTGCAATAAACATGAAGAAGGTAATCCAGGCAGGATATCCTATGCCTCAGTGGCTTACTTCCGTATCAGGCTCACAGTATATAATCTTCAAGCCATCCAAACCTCTCAAGAATGAGGATTTCCTCACTGCCACCAATGCGGACTACAACGGAGTAGGAAGAGAGGTTCTCATCAGCGACGTGATCGATGCTGTGCAGACTGTAAGTGATGAAACAGGTATGAACGTACTCGGTCTTCCTAAAGTTCTTGATGCAGGAGCCATCTGGTGCTCAGGACAGTATGTCGGTGAAAGTATCGCAAGGAAGATCAAGGAAACCCGTCCTGACGGAACAAAAGTTTATCAGGATTCCAACAACACCACCAATGACTTCGAAGTCAAGAAGGACCCTCAGGTCAGAAGATATGATGCCAAGGTGCCTTCATGGAACACTTGGATAAACAAGTAAAATCGACAAGTTCGAAATGAAGAGAATTATAGCAATATCCGTAATGCTCGTCAGTCTGGGTGCAGTTGCAGCCCGGGCTGCCGAGCCTTCGGAAATCCACAGAAATACAGTCCTGAAGGAGACTGCCATAAGGAATTCCCTGTGGTACGGAAGTTCTTCGGCGGCAGGCCTCTCATTCAAGCCATACCGGTTGTTCAGCACGCTTGACCTCAGTTATGACGGAGGCTTCGGCGAGTACCGTAAAATCGGCTCAGGCGAAAAAAAATCGGAGATTTCCGTGGGCACGTCAGGAGGCGCTTACATAGGCAAGTTCCTGGCAACGGGCGGATTCTCTTTCAGAAACATCTTCGAACACGACGCCCTCTACAACGTACTCATGTACGAACTGGAGGACAACATGCCATATTACCCGGTCGATGACAAATCCAGCGGATGGAACAGACAGGAATATCTGCTCAACGCCGGATTGTCATCACCCGTTTTGTGGGACAGGGTCTCTTTCGGTGTAAAAGTGGACTACACGACCAAGGTCGGAGCCAAACAGCTTGACCCGCGAGGAGAGACATACAAGTATAGCGTAACTGTAAAACCGTCAGTCGCTGTACTTCTCGGCCAAAGCCTGCTGGGCCTCAGCGGCACATATACCAATGGTTTTGAGCGCGGAACAGTATCCAACAACAATCCTTGGGAAGACCCTAAGGTATGGCAGCACCGAGGCCTGGGAGAAAGCACACAGAACAAGGTGGGCGGAAACGATGGCATGAAGACACATATCTACCGCACAAACAGGTACGGTGGAGCGCTTCAGTACTCTTTGGGCGAGATTCTGTTCATCGAGGCCGGATTCGGACACCGCACCACTCTCGGAAGGGAAAATCCGAAACTGCCCAAGAGACTCGGCTCCATAAAGGAGAATGACATAACTTTCGACGCGGCTTGGTTCTTCGGCAAAGACAAATCCAACAAGCTGGCTCTCAATGTATTGTACAGCGCCACTGACGGCATTGAATATGTTCAGAAACTGAACACTACTGCCTATCAGCAGGAATGGATGGTCCTGAATGAAAACGAGATGACCACCTTCACCGGAATCAACGCATCTGTCGGATACGACCATCTTTTCGGGGCTTCCGATCCTGAGGGCTACAGCTGGAGAGTCGGTGGAGAAGCCAGGCTCGAGATGTTCAACCAGAGCTATCTCTCGCCGGCATCCACATCAGATGCCATGCGGATATACGGCGGAGTCCAGGCCGACAGGCATTTCAAGATGAGGAAGTCATCTCTGCTTGTAGGGCTTCATGCCGGCTACGCATTGGGGTTAGGTGACGGATATACCTGCCTGAGCGGCAAAGTCTATCCTGCTCCTGCAGCAATGATGAAGGACCAGAGTGACTGGCTCAATGCAAGTTACATAAAGGCCGGCGGCAGAATAGACTGGACGGTTTCTTCAGGAAGGAGAATAAACTGGGTATTGGGCGGGAAAGCCTCATACATAGGTGCTTCTGAACTGGACAAGGACAGAATCATCTGCTCGGCGACATTCGGAATACTGTTCTGAAGACGGATGTTCCGAAATCACTGATAACCAAACAATAGGATTCATTTTTATAGGGTTTAGATGTCATACAAAACAATATTGGCGGCATTGGCCGTCTTTACAGCGGCATCAGCAGCCGCCCAGACACATTCTTTCGCGATTGTCACTGACCCTCAGACATTTGACAGCTGCAATGCTGCGATAGAAACATATCGCTCGGCAGTCTGCACAGATGGGCTTGACGCGTTCGTGGTATCCAAGAACTGGACAGATCCTGACGAGCTGAAAGACAGTCTGATGTTATATTACAGGACCAGGGCTCTGGAAGGGGCAGTCTTTGTCGGGGATGTCCCGATTGCAATGATCCGAGGTGCCCAGCATCTCACATCCGCCTTCAAGATGGATGAATCATTGCCCATGAGAGACTCTTCCGTTCCTTCCGACAGGTTCTATGACGACTTCGACCTGAAGTTTGATTTTCTCGGGCGCGACAGCGTGGAGAAGAACTTTTTCTACTACAATCTGAAGGCAGAGTCACCCCAACACATCTGCTGTGACATCTATACCGGACGCATAAAATCATCTGAAAAGAGAGGCGACAAATATGGCGAGATTTCACGCTATCTGCTTAAAGCAGCTGCCGCAAAATCACAGGAAAACGCTCTTGACCACCTGATGTCATATTGCGGAAGCGGTTCATTCTCAAACAGTCTCGCAGCATGGAAAGACGAGACCATAACCCTGAAGGAACAGATGCCGGCCGCATTTGAAAACGGCTCTGACGGCGCGAAGTTCCTGATCTTCGCAATGTATCCTGACATAAAGAAGACTCTTCTTGGTGAAATCTCACGTGACGACCTCGACCTCGCTCTTTTCCATGAGCACGGAGTCCCTGAAAGACAGTACGTTACAGAAACGCCTCATCCAAACGAGACCGATTCATATTATTACGATGCCAAATACCGCATGCGTCAGCGGATCAGGACGGCAGTCAGCCGGGGCAAGGACGCAGAAAGCGTGATAGACGACATTGTCAAGAAATATGGCATCAGCCGCGATTGGGTTGAAGACTGGGATGATCCGAAAAACGAGGCGGAGGATTCGCTTTATGATGCTGCCACCGGCATTATGCTGGATGACATTGCGGCAGCTGAACCGAACGTGAGAGTGGCCATTTTCGACGCCTGCTACAATGGAGATTTCCGGGAGGACGACTGCATCGCATCACGTTATATCCTGTCCGGGGGCAATGCTCTTGTCGGCATCGGAAACTCGGTCAATGTCCTTCAGGACAAGTCTTCATCCGACCTTCTGGGAATGCTCTCCGAGGGTTACAGCGTAGGTCAATGGATGCAGCAGGTCAATATCCTGGAATCGCACATTCTCGGCGACCCGACCTTCCATTTCACCGCGTCAGGGAAAGCGGTCCGCCCGGATTTGCACAACACCGACTGCCGGTATTGGCTGAAATTCACATCCGCGAAATATCCGTGCGATATCAGAGGACTTGCATTGCACAAGCTCTATACATTGAATTACAATGATTTGTCTCCTCTTCTCCTGAAAACGTGGAAGGAAAGTGACGAATATATGCTCCGTTTGCAGTGCCTCCATCTTCTGGAACATTACATTGACGGAAATTATGAGAAGGTCCTGAAAGAGGGAGCCGATGACCCTTATGAGTTTATCCGCCGCAAGTCCACCTATTTCATGGGAAAGGTCGGCACTCCGGAAATGGCTGACGCTCTTGCAAACCTCTACATGCGCGATTACAATTCGCTTCGCGTGGCCCATAACGTGGGATTTGTCTGCGCGCATTTCCCTGACAGTCTTTTCCTTAGGGAATTTGAAAAGAAATTTGCCGAGGCGGACTGGATTTATGACCGTGAACGTTTCCACAAGAAGGCCATGGACTGCTTCAGACAGTCATTCTCCATAGAAGCCTCCACTGGCAAGGCTCTCACAGACAAGACCAACAAATACCGTAAATTCTACATCAGCGGCATGCGCAACCAGCCTTATCCGCAGTATGCTGAAAGCCTGCTTTCAATTGTACGCGATCCAAATGAGGTCGAGAAGGCACGTGTCCAATGCGCTGAGGTCCTCGGCTGGTACATCAGGGCATGGAACCGGAAAGAGATTGTGGAAGGAATCGACGCGTACCTGAAATCTGGCGAAGAGATGCCGGAAGCATTGAGGAATGAACTTGTCAAGACCAGGAACCGTCTTGAAGATTATTTGAGATAGGTTGCCTGGCAACTGCAATTCAATGAGGGATATAGAATTATGAGAAATATTCTGATTAAACAATTTTTAGGGGCGGTCGTTTTCTGCGGCATTTCGCTGTCCGCAGTGGCACAGGCCAATGTCGAGAAATTCAATGTGAAGTCACCTACGGCATTCGCCATCATAACCGACAGCGTGACGCTTTCCAAGTGCTCAGAAGAATTCCATGCCTACAAGCAGGCTCTTGAGGATGAGGGTCTCGGGACATATATAATCAGTGCTGACTGGAAAAGTCCGGAAGAAGTAAAGGCTGAGATTCTCGCGCTTGCGGAGAAGAAGCCGAGACTCGAAGGTGTGGTGCTTGCCGGTGACGTGCCGATCGTCAAAGTGCGTCAGGGCCAGCATCTTACCACTGCATTCAAGATGAACGAGGAAGTCTGGCCAATGGAAGAATCATCTGTGGCATCAGACAGGTTCTATGATGATTTCGACCTGAGTTTCGACTTCATCTGCCGTGACACCGTGGAAACCGACGTATTCTATTACAGGCTTTCAGAAAAAGGGGCACAGCATCTGCGTCCGGACATCTATTCTGCCAGGATGAAAGTGCCGGCAGTGATGAAAGGTGACAAATATGAGATCATGCGCAAGTATCTCCGCAAGGTGGCGGATGCGCACAGGCAGGACAATGTCCTGGACGACCTCACTTTCTTCGCCGGTCACGGATACAATTCGGACTGCCTTACGATCTGGCGTCAGAAACCAGTCGTATTCAGGGAGTATTTTCCATACGCCTTCAGTCAGGCTTCCCATAACCGTTTCCTGAATTTCCGTGAAGACAGGCAAATGAAGTGGAATCTCTTGAGCGAGGTGGCCCGCAAGGACGTGGACCTGTTCGTTTTCAGCGAGCACGGAGCACCTGACACTCAGTACATCAACGAGTGCAAGGTGGCTGATGACCTGGACGAGGATATGGACTATCTGAGACGTTCACTCGCTGAAGCATACAGATATTATCAGGGAAAAGGCCAGGGTGAAGGCTTCATGAAAGAAGCCATTGAGAAGGAATACAAACTTTCCCGCAAGGATTTTTCCGACTCCGCCATGGCGGCCTATGCGGCTGCTGATTCTCTGGAATTCGCTCTTGCCAACATCAGTCTGGATGATATAATGAAAGGACACAGCAATGCGAAGATGATTGTCTTCAATGCCTGCTACAACGGTTCCTTCCACAACAGGGAGGGATATGTCGCAGGATGTCATGTGTTCGGAGACGGCGAATGCATTGTCGCCCAAGGGAATACGGTCAATGTCCTTCAGGACAAATGGGAAGACAAGCTGATGGGCTACCTCTCTGTCGGGGAGCGTGTCGGAATGTGGCAGAAAGAGGTTCCATATCTGGAGTCTCATCTTATCGGCGACCCGACCTTCAGATTCACTCCTCATGACAATGCCGAGGCGAAACTGCGTGACAGGCTGCACAACGACCTGATTTTCAACGAGTCAAAGTCTTCCGTCTGGGAAAAGTACACACATTCTGAAAATCCTCTGCTGAGATGCGCCGGCATCACCCATTTGGGTTATATCGATGCCAAGGCAGCACACAAACGCGCCGCGGAATTGTTCGGCGACCCGTCATGGACTGTACGCATCCATGCTTTCAACACATTGGCAACCAATCCTGACGCTGATTTCCCGACCTACGTCAGAAAGGGTCTGGACGATATCTATGAAGTTGTCGCCAGAAGTTCCGTAAAAATGGCTGCTGCACTTGGAGACACCACGCTTATTTCTGATGTAAAGGTCTTCAAGAAGGCTCATCCTGAAATGGTGAGGGCATCGGGATATGCAGCAGATGATGCAGTAGCATTGCTCTCAGGCACAGGACATTACGGCAAGAGCGCAGAAGGGGCGGCTGACAAGGAGAAACCGGCAAAGAAGAGAGTGAACGATATCAGGACATTCAGAAACGGCAGAAGCATTTATGCTGTCGAGCCGCTTCTCCACATTGTCGGAGACGCTTCCGACGACCTGTATGTGCGTACGGTGGCCTGTGAGACGCTAGGATGGTATGAGCAGTCCGTCCGCCGCGGTGAAATCGTCGAATCACTTTCCGGCATTCTTGAGAATGACGCTGATACACCTCAGCAGCTCAAAGCAGAAATCAAGAAGACAATCAAAAGATTATCATGGCAATAGCATCTATTCGCAAGAAATTCATCATGGCAGCGGTGACCTTGTTTTTCGGGGCTACCGCAGTGGGAGTGCAGGCGCAGGAGACCATGCCAGACGGGATTGACAACTCGAAATTGAAATATTTCCCGCCGCTTATCAATCAGATCGGCGGCTCCTGCGCGCAGGCGTCCTATATCGGGTACATGTTCACATATGAGATGAACCGTCTTTTAGACAGGGATGCGTCCGCCAGCAAGGACAACCAGTTCAGCTATCTGTACACCTGGAACTTTATAAATGGTGGTCAGGACGAGGGCTCTCTCGGTACGGAAGGACTCCAGATAGCATTTGAGGGCGGCATTGCCACGGAAGCGGATTTCCCGTCGCAATATTCGAGCTATCAGTTCAAGTGGACTACAGGGTATGAAAGTTATCTGAAAGCGCTTCATTACAGGGTGAGCAAGATCCGCACGTTCGAGGTAATAGACCGTGCCGGTATCGATGAAGTCCGCCGCTATCTGTGGAATCGCGGAGAACCGGGAAGACCTGGCGGCATAGTGACATTCTCTTCACGCTCAAGCGGATGGAAGATCAACACCAACTATACCGGACCGTCCGTCACTGGGTACAAGGCGCTGCTTACTCAGCTTGCACCTGACGGAGCACATGCCATGACGATCGTGGGCTACGATGACCTCGTGGAATTCACGGCCCCTGACGGAACTCTTACCAAGGGTGCGTTCATTGTATGCAACACCTGGGGAGAAAATCATTTCGCTCACGACCACGGGCGCTACTACCTGCCGTATTATTTCTGGGAGCAGAGTGACAGGACGAACAGCGAACTGAGCCGCGACATGTGCGGAACTGATGTGGAATACCGTGAACCAAAGGTAGTGTTCCGCGTGAAACTGAACTACACGTCCAGGAATGACCTTTCCTTCAGAATCGGCGTTTCCAACAAGGCTTCTGACAGTATGCCTGTCCATGATTATCTTGTGCCGATAGCCAATTACCAGGGCGGAGACTATCCTATGCAGGGAAGCAGCGGCAGTTCAGAAATCGAGTTCGCTTTCGACTTCAGTTCTTATGTGGCCAATATCCATGACTCCGAGGAGCCGAAGTTCTTCCTGACGGTAAACCGGAACAAGCGGGGCAGAGAATTGGGAAGCGGAAAGATGCTTGCATTCTCCGTATATGACTATCGTGAAGATGCCTCATCTCCAAAGGTTTACGTTTGCAAGGACATCGCCGGCAAGGAGATCAAGAGCGGCGAAAACATGTTCAGCATTGAAACTGTAGCAGCGAAGACCACTTCCTACTCGAAGGTCAAATGGCTGAATTCTTCCGGACAGCCGGCTGCAGCGCCACTCGTACTGAGGACAGCCGACGGCAAGTATGTGAAGATGAGATTCTCCGACTACAATCGTCAGGACGGCACCATCAAGCTGAAATATGTCTATGCTCCGGACGGAAGTCTTAAACTTGAATAGAAATGAAAAAGACAGTTATAATATTGTTAATACTCGCGGCATGTCTGTGCAGCGCATGTAAACAGGGCGAAGGCAAAGTGCCTGCTATCTCGACAGAAGTGACCATCCACGGCCTGGAGGAATGCAAATGGGTATATTTCTCGATCAAGGACGGTGAAACGGTAGGCTCCAGCACCTTCCTGTCCGAGGAAGAGGACAAGGCATGGGCGGAGCGTACTGATTGGGACTTCGCCATCTGCGGTGATTATATCAAGACCAACAGCGGAACGTCAGGAAACGGCAAGGGCGGCATCCTCCGTGATGAAACGCATAATTTCCAGACCTTGAAAGACGCCCCCTCAGAGGGATATCTCATTGACAGCGAAGGAATCGTCAAATAAGCGTCTCTACTGAAGAGAGATAGTATTCACTGACGAGACTTCGATATCCGTACGAACGCAGTTGTCCGTATCGCAGCCGGTAGTTCGCACCGTTGTGCTTGGAAAACATTTTAACACGCACGAGAGACACGGCAGACACGGAAACCACGGCCTTAGAGTAACCATGGAGACGCTTACCGCATCCCGCCCCGCTTTTTAAGGATTACAAGCCGCCGGAACAAGGAAATTGCCAGATAGACCGTCACCGGCTGGACGATGAACCACAGCACGGGGCTGTAACACATAGAATCCACACAGAAAGTCCAACGTGGAGACAACAACCGGATGGCTGAAACAATAAAGGTATAGATACATGGCACGGCGACCACACCTATGAACCAGCTACGGCTTCCCAGATTCTGTGCAATGCGGGAGAAACTGAACTGCACCACGAAATAAGCGACGATTATCGCCATCAACGGTTCCGCAATCATTGATATTGTGGCAAGCATCTCTTGCATATCCTCATGTTCAGGCATCAGCGGACCCTTTTGTAAACGCTGCATTGCGACAGCGAGTGTCGTATAACAGAAGGCAGAAAGCGCGACCATGATGAGTGAAATCCAGCCTTTGTTCCGGGAGGAATTCTCCAGCGCCATTGGAGGAACCAGATACCCGATTCCGGTCATTGCAAGATACAGGAAGACAATGAAGCGCCAGCCTTCGTCCGGACACAGATATCTACAAATGCAGAACATTGACATACCCGCGACCAACAGCTGTATCCACCACTTCGGCTCCGGCTTCCAGACCCTCAGCAGCACCCCAAGCCAGCAATAAAGCAGAGGATAACACAGTCCCGCCATTGCCCAGAATCCCGGAATTACGGACGGCTCGTTCCAACTGGACATCTTCCCGACCAGATTATTCACCATCAATATGGCACACATTGCCCCGCAAACAATCAGGGACGCATTTTTGTACTGTTTCATATCGATCATTTTTATAAGTTTTACAGGGTGTTACACTGATTTGTCCGTGATTGACGACAATGTGAATTCGCAGCGTTTCCCGTCATAGAACGTATCCAGGACTTGCGCGAAGATGTCGTCAGGATTGAGATAAAACATTTTCTTCCAATTGAATTTCTGGCACGGGAGTCAGAATATACGTGACAATGCAATTCCGGTAAGAATGGCAATGGTAAAACTAGCAAATGTACCAATCAACACATACTCTGTAGTGCGGATCTCCTTTGCCTTGTTCAATTCGCCAAAGCGGAAGACAGACTTTGCCGCCAACAGAAAACCGACTCCTTCAAAGCTCCCTACGAGGACAAACGTGAGTATCAGAATTCTCTCAATATAACCAATCCATTGTCCAGCATTGGGCAAACTCTGGGTATTTGTTGAACTCGGAGTCCATTTCTTAAGAAACAACCCCAAAAATATGGATGATGGCCTAAGCATAATGATATATGCCATGATCGTCAACCAGACCTTGGTAGTGTCAATGTCTTCAAGGAATGTATAATCTACATCTTTACCGAAAAACACGAACCACACTATGCAGATTATAGCAAGGTGCATGAACTGATCCACAAGAAACGCGGGGAGATTGTCTTCGCAGAATCTGCACTTTATCCAGTCTATTACGAAATGACTCACGAAAACAATTATGGGAATGAACCAGTATGATATGTTTGCCACAAATAGATATGCAGCTCCGGCATGTATCAAACTATGAAGCAGATTATATGCTATACCTTTGCCACCGGATTCGCGTTTACCTTTATTTATGCTGTCAGTCTGAAAAATAAAATCAGCACAAAGATGAGCACAAAGCAATTTCACAAGTACAATGAACGCATCCATAATATTGTCAAATGAATTTTGTAACGAATGATTTGTAATAGTTTATATAATCAAGGATAAGTTGTCCTTTGGCTGCTCCCCAGTGATAATTAAAATTCTGACTGGTCATCCCCAGGTCTTCTGCCTGTTTCTTCTGCAACTTCGGAAAAACCAATGCATGATAGAATACCAATGCCTGTTTTTCCGTCCATCCAGATACGATGCTATCTGCAAAACGAGTGACAAGATCCAAATCATTGTCAAGCTCCGCCCAAGGGGTAGATATGCACAATCTCTTCTTTCCTATATTATCAAACGCCCTGCCGGAAAGTCTGAATGCCTCTCCATCACTAGTCAGAATGTTTCCGCTCGCAAAAGAAACATCTCCAATACCAAGTGACAACCGCGCGTCCCAAACTTCTGACTTGTCCGGGGTGCTTGCTTTTAGCTTTGCTCTTAGTGCTATGGCTACAGATAAAGCCAATTCCGGGTTGCCAACAACAACTTGAAAACTGTCGCCTCTGTACATTTCCATCTTTATTGTGGTCAAAGATGAAAAATCCTTAACGCATGCACTCAAGGCATCGATGACAGTTTGTCGCCATTCTGTTGCAATGTGGGAGGAGTTTACCACGTCTCCTGTGATTACACCTTTTATCATAGAGATATTATTATGAGTATAGTCCAAAGATAATGCTTTTATTTTACCAAATCAAAGGAATAGCCTTGATTTATCAAATTAAAATCAAATGTGTGTCTTTTATTTCTGAAAATCAAAGAAATAACCTTGATTGTTTCCTGTGCAGACTCGCTGTTCCATCCATCATGAAACACATCTTGAGCCCAAGTACAATTATCATATTCCATTCAAGTTTCGCAAGTTGTCAAACTTGAGTCAAATAGTATTCACTGACAAGACTTCGGTATCCGTACGAACGCAGTTGTCCGTATCGCAGCCGGTAGTTCGCACCGTTGTGCTTGCCTGTCGCCACATAACGGATATTCTGCTGAAGGTAATGGTCAATCTCCTTTAGCCCGGAAACATCATTGATGACAGGGAAAAACCATCTGGACCAATTCAATTGATCCGTGTCTTCACTTTCGAAGAACTTCCTGTTGAAAAACGAAATAAGGGCTTTCATTGCCTCTTCCGGTGACTTTCCTTTAAGAGAACGCCATCGATAGAGGGCACGTGCTTTTCGACTGATCTTCCCTTTCATCTTTTGAATCGTGGCATCAGCCAGACCAATCCGGTTTCCCTGGCACTTGTATCCCAGGAAATCAAAGGCTTCTCCAGGAGCATATATCCGTTCCTTATCGAGGTTCGGCTGGAGCCGGTATTTCTGCAGAAAGGCATTGAGCTCAGCAATATGATGCTCAAGGCTCTCCTTGTCGGGAGCAAACAGTATTATATCATCAGAATAGCGGGCATAGATCACATTTTCATTGAAAAAATGATAATCCATCTCCATAAGATAGATGTTCGCCAGAAATGGGGCAGTCGGAGTCCCGGCCATTATGCCGTGGTCGTCTTCTATTACATTTTCGCCGTCGCGGACCAGGGGATTCGTGAGCATTTTCTCGAAAAATGAATATAATTGCCCGTCATCGGACAGGACATCGTTCAGGATCGGAAGCAACAATGGAATCGAGACTGAATTGAAATAATTATGGATATCGATTTTATATCCCCACAATTCACGGCCTGCCAACTTGCGCCTCAAACCGAGAATGGCACTTTGCACTGTCTGTCCCTTGCGGAAGGAAAAGCAGTTCGGAGCTAAGACAGAGTCATATCGGTAAAGCAGATGTGCGATAAACTTGAGCACTTCCACCTCTTCATCCTCATAACAGTAAACGACTCTTTTCTTCCGGGAGCCCATCTTGTTTACAAGGATGCGGGCAGGAATATCAAGTCTTTCTTTTTCAATGATTTGCCGCCCCGCACGGATGCATTCTCCAGAGGCAACGAACTCGTCTGCCGCTTCGAACTCACGCCAGTTGAAACGGCCTTTCTTCAACCGCCACGCGAGGAAATCCTCCCATGCCGCCGACGAATATAATTGTTCCCGGATACTCATAGAATTAAAAAGGAAGAAGGGGAAAGATTTTGAATTGGCACTCTTGCCAAGATACGAGATGATACAAGCTCCAGTTGCCTGCAGAACCGTAATACAGGGCTTGCTGCATCCTTTGCAGGCGCAAATATAATTGCATCCCCTTCTTCCTGAAAAATCATGTCATAAAAAGAGCCAGACAAGAACCGCAACTATACAGACCACTCCGACAATCATCAGGCCAATGCTCCCCTGCCCATCGTTCCCGACTTCATTTTCGGAATAATGTCGGACTGGCTGAGGTTGTACCGGCCTCTGGGACTCTGTATTTGTCTCAGCTGACGACTTGAATCTGCCGGAGACCGCCCCGCCCAAGAAGTGATGAAGCCGACGGGCAACATAGTCTGCCGTGTTCGGAAATTGGGTGTAGAAATTAATGTACGGCAAACCCAGCTTCTTCGCATACATCCTGGCTATCAGGTACTTGACATTGACATCATGACTATGACGATCTCCTAACATCACCACTGCTGTCGGCTTGCCGTTCTGATATAGCACGAAGTTATACGGCTGTCCCCACTCTGCTTTATAGACCTGTTCCGGTCGGGTTTCGTAAAGGCGGAACCTGTCCTCGGCATTGCCGACAAGTTCTGTAACAGGAATGTCCTTACGGATTGTGTACTGAGGGCATTCCACACGGATTACGTATTCAAAAAATGCAGGGGTGTTCGGTTCAGGAACAGGACCAAGCTCCGGAATAGGGACAGGAGCAGGTTCAGGAACAGGAACAGTCTCATCCACAACGCGTGGGCTTACAGTCGCTTTCCCACGGTTAAGGACATCAACATTGACCCGTCTTTCCCCGAAATCATCAAACTTCACTACGGCGTAGCCGTCATTGACACTTACAATAATTCCGTTGCCGAAGTGGCCGTGCGTTACGGGATCTCCAGTTTTAAGTGCATTGTCCATATCTGAATCCAATAATGATTGTTCGCGTTTCAGGAAAGCATCCGTGCCATTCCACAATGAAGCATCCATCTTTCCTTCTGTCACATACAGGTCCTGTCTGATTTCACGAATGAATCGGGACGGGACCTTGGCTCCGTTTGCCTGAGAACTATAGCCTTCTGATTCTGTCAGGAAAAGCGCTTTTTCCGCTCTCGTGACAGCGACATACATCAGCCTGCGTTCTTCTTCAAGCCCTCTCTCTTTGTTTTCCCTGATTGACCTCGGATTCGGGAATATCCCTTCACTGAGTCCCGAGACGAACACATAAGGGAACTCCAGACCCTTCGCCTGGTGGATTGTCATGAGTTTGACTCTATCCGTATCTTTCTGATAGTCAAGGTTTGTATAAAGGGCAATGTCCTGAAGATATTTCTGAAGGGTGACGTCATCCTCCTTGTTCTCCTCTTCGTAGTTCTTGATGGAATTCACCAGCTCGGCGATATTCTCAAGACGTTCTTCGTCTCCATCTGTCCGGTACAAATCATTGAGTCCGCTCTGGTTCAGCACATAATCCAGCAAATTGGTTATTGTCATCCCAGATTGCCTGCGCCGACATTCTTCGACAAGTTCCACAAACCCAGATATGGATTTTTCCTTGAATGTTCCGGCTTCAATCCCCTTCTTCAATGCCTCATAAAGTGAGCACCCGCATTGACGCGAAATATCTTGGATCTTCTGGAAAGCGACTTTTCCGATTTTCCTTGATGGGACATTGCAGATTCGCTTGAACGACAGGTCGTCTTCAGGGGCGGAAATCAGCCGCAGGTAACTTATGGCGTCCTTGATTTCCTTTCTCTCGAAAAACCTGATGCCGCCCCAGATGACATAGCTGACTCCGCGGTTCATAAGGGCCTGTTCAATGCTCCGGGAGAGATAGGAGGCACGGTACAGTATCGCCATGTCGGAATAGGCGGAACCGTCGCGTTTCAGCTCCACAATCTTCTTTGCAATCCAGTCTGACTCAGCCTTTTCCGTTGGCGCATGAAAATGGATTATTTCGCATCCTGTCGGGTTTTTCGTGTACAGGTCCTTCTTCACCCTCATCTGGTTGTTGGTGATGACCGAGTTCGCCGCATCCAGAATGATGGACGTTGAACGATAATTCTCCGCCATGATGATGTCCTTGTCGGCTTTGTAATCGACAAAGACCTCCGGGGTTGCGCCTCTCCATTCATAGATGCTCTGGTCAGGGTCGCCCACAATGAACAGGTTCTTATACTTGTCGCTGAGGATGGTAAAGATGTCCCATTCCCCCGGCGTACAGTCCTGGACTTCATCCACCATCACATATTGGAATCTGCTCTGCCACTGCTCTCTGGCAGCAGCAAAGGTGCTCAGGATATAGTATGTGAAGTGCAGAAGATCGCTGAAATCCAATGACAAAAGTTTTTTCTGCTTGAGGACAAACTGAACTGCCGGCTCCTTTCCGGTCTTTTCATCCGTAGTCCCGGCCCCGGGCAGAATACATTCCTCAATGTAAGGATTTACTGACTTATAACTGCTTACGGCCTCCAACAAGTCCCTTACCGTCGCCTCTTTCCTGTCAATGCCGTTCTCCGTCAGGACCTCCTTGGCAAGTGACGTCATATCCTCCTCGTCGATTATCGAGAACGACTTCGGATAGCCCAGCCGGAATATCTCCTCCCGAAGGAACTTCACGCAGAACCCGTGTATCGTGCATATGAAATCATTGTTCATACCCGCAGGAACAAGTGCCGCGATTCTGCTCTTCATCTCCCTCGCCGCCTTGTTGGTAAAGGTAAGGCACAGGATATTGCCAGGGTCAATGCCCACCTCATTCACCAGATAGGCATACCTGTAAGCAATGGCCCGCGTCTTTCCCGACCCCGCGCCAGCTATCACCCTGACACGTCCTTCCGTAGTCTGAACAGCCTCCTGCTGTATCTTATTCAGTCCTTCCAAATTCATACGTTAAAGTGTGGTTATTCTCCATCTAAAGTTACTAAAATTTTTCTTTTCTTGTCAAGTTCCTTTTCCAACAATTTCATTGTGAGGTCATTGACAAACAGCGATTTAAAACGAGCCGGAGTTCTGCAGCATTATTCCCAGTGGCATCAATCCCCATCTCTCAGGCTATAACATAGGGATTGTCGTTTAATGTTTCCAATCTGAGCGAAGCAGCGGCCAATCCCTATATCTCATAATTTCGGAGATTGTTAGAGCACTCAGCAAACGAACACAAATAGAGTGGGAGAAGTTAATGTTCATCTCTCCCACTCATGTCGTAGCCATTAATGTGTTCTCCAGAACTCAACCGCCTCAGCAATTGTCATTGTTGGAAATCCGCAGAGAGTACAAACAAGTTGCCAAAGTTTGACTTCTGAGTCATCAATATCACCATCTGAGACCATAACAGTTGCAAGAAATCCTGTTGCAAACTTTTGCTGTGAAGTGTCCATAGCGGTGAGAATACTAAGGGCCTGTACAGGCGTCATTGATTTTGCGAGAGCAAGATGGGCTTTGACTGCCTCTTCATCGAGTCCAAACTCGGCCATTCCAAGAGCGATGGCTGCTTTTTCCTCGTCAGCTAATTTGCCATCTGCTGCCGCCATGGCGACTCCCATTTTCACAAGAGCCGATAATTCTTTTCCTGAAAATTCCATTTTAGTTATTCAGTTGGGCAATGCCTCCTTTTGCCCATTTAGTGTTTATATTTATTCCTAATCCAGAGGCATGCCGATTAAAAGCACGGATATGGAATCGATTCTCAAGAGCATAAGATTTATCACAAAAGCACTCATATTTGTTTTCGTTCAGTTCCTTGAAAAGACCACTGATGGTTTCATATGATTTAAAAAGCATTACACAACTGAGAGTGCAGTGTTGAATCATGCATGATGACAACCCTGAAATATGTCAAAATAATCAATGAATTATCAATTGCAGAGGCTGAGCAGACAATTCATCTCAGTGCGCTCCTCCCTATGTACAACTTCTAACAATTGTTAAGGTCTTAAAAGCCAGAATAAATTGAATAGTTATTCTTTATTGAAAACGTATCTAAATAAATCCATAAATATGTCTTTAGCAAATTTGCCATGAGCAAAAGACTCATAGCCATGAGCGTAGATAAATAATTGTGAGGCAATTGCTCTAGAGTTCTTATTTCCTGAATTAGACGCGTCTATAAGTATTGCGGTTCCAATGAAGTTAATGGCCATATCGTATGATAATAATTCAATCTCATTGTCTCTAAAGAACTGTTCGGTCTCCTTTATTGACTCTCCAACATGGTAGTTCCCCTCATACTGCCAATTATAAAAAAGAGTTGTGTACATTGCTTCTGCAACCATTTGATTAGTTTCATTCATTTTTTCACTCATTAGAATATTTTGACAATTTTAATGTCTATTGCGTATAACATGACCGGGAAGGCATTATATCATTGACAAGGTTTGTTCTTATATGATTCCTAGTTATATAGTTTAGTTTTAAACAGTTGCATCAATATGTTTGAAACAAAAATAAAAAGAATCCAATTAAAAATCAAGTTCATATTCGGTTCATTTAAAATCGTTTCAACAAAAAGAGCGTCTCATATAGTCCTGCGGCATCTGGCAGTTAATTGAGCCATCCGGCAAACGAAGCCTCATATATATCAATGTCGAAAAACCAGAAAGGTAAACATTGACATTCAATGATATGGTTTGTTTTATTGGTTTTTATTTGCATTTTTGCAGTTATAACTATCACCTACGTGAAGATAGCAGGCTGAATAGTAACACAACTATTAATATAATGATAGTTAAATGAAGAAAGAACAATGGCTGATGAAGGGAGATGAGCCAAAAAGACGTACGGAGGATCTGGATGTCTGGTTTGTTAGGTATAATTATAAATGGTCGTAAATAAGGATGACTTATTATCATGTTTAAGATAATTGATAATTACTATGACAACAAATCCAGACAATTTCTTTGGTTTAGAAACTGGTGAAGCAAAGCACAATGCTCGGCATCATTTCAATATCGTTTTCAGCTCAATTGCTTTCTGCGAGTACAGAGTGGGGCCAGTGAAGCAAATTACACAAAAACTGAATATCCTATCTTACAAAAAGATGTCTAATTGGTTACTCACTGATGTCTTTTCACATTTTGATGTTTTGCTTCTTACTGGATTAAGTGAGCGACTAAATCTATCCTAATAGAAGAATTTGTTATGTCCAATATTGGAATTGTTTAATCATAAAATTATTTTCACATGCCTACAATTTCTCTTACATTTACCCAACTTTACACCGGCTTCGTAGGACTTAGGGAAGATGAAATTCTAACTCGTCATCCATTAGGAAAACATCTTCACTATCTAGGGACTGTCGTGAAATACCCAATAACGACGCAATGGGTTGATTGATAAAGTGATATGAATTTCGTAACTTTGAAAAAGGGAAAAGAATTCCCCCAACCACCGTCGAAAGTGAGAAATTGGGGGAATCGCAAAATTAATCTGCATGTCAAAAGTACGAAATTTCTATCACTTTATCAATCAGCTCGTTAGGAAAGTCGAAAACTTTTCTCAGCATTTCACGACAGTCCCTATCTATTATATGATTATTCAAATCATGACAGATTTTTTCGTAATCAATGATTTGTTCATACACACGGCTCGAAAATGAGTTCTCATTATTTCTAACTCCAATGTTCACATTGATTACTCGGTCTGCTACTATACTAAGTGTAACAATAGTTTTTCCATCCGAACACAAATAAAGATAAGAGGGTCCGTCTATATTCAAGAGTTCGCCTTCATAGATTTCATTTAATGGATAAATAGCCATCGATAGAATATCCTCATTTATAGAAATGGAAATATTCTGTTGCTCGTCGATGTGTTTCCCAGTAGCTAATTCCTGAAATACGTTGATTCGATTCGAAAAGAAAAAGTAATTCATAATACTATTACAGGTCAAGAATTATAGATAAATGGTTAGCAACCTCTTGACGCATAATGGTATTATCCTCCACAACGAGCGTCTGAAGCATTTCCTTAACGGCAGCTTTCTCGGCACTTGAGAATTCGAAAATCATATCAAAAGCAAGGTGCGGATCAGTCTGAATACTATGTTCCCAAAAAATATTACCAATCATTTTACCAATGGGGCTTTGGTCAAATCCACAGTATTCAAGAATTATATCTATTGATGGGTCATCCGATTCGTTCAATTGGCATTGTTTAGCACTGACTAATAGCTGATAGCCAACAATTATTACGGCAACTTTCTTATCGTCTGAAACACTTTTTAATAATTCGTTCATAATTAGGTATGTTTTATATTACGATATAAATCTTTACTGAAAAACAACAGAATACCAGTCTAACCATATCTTAAACTTGTTTTGGGCATCAAGATTAAGACGGAATGTCATCAACCGAATCCCTGAATTGACTATTAATGTATATTCCATACTTCTTATGTGTAGTCCGCAAGCCCATTCGAATAGTATTTATAAAACAAAAAAAGTGAGCTTCTCAGTATTTGACTTGTTAATAATTTTACTGCACAACACAAATACTAACCGTTTTTCAATGATGTACTCTATGCCTTCGCAAGACTCCAGTGCGCTGATGTTGGTTATTAAATACGCGAAAGTGTGGAGTCTGTCCGTTCATCTGTTCCTAAGTTCTGGAAAACATGTTGTTCTCAATGCAATCCTGCGGCATCTGACAATTAATTGAGCCATCCAGCAAACGAAGCCTCGTATATATCAATGTAAAGAAACCGAAAAGGTAAACATTGACCTTTAGCGATATGGATTGTTTATTGGTTTTAATTCATATTTTTGCAGTTATAACTATCACTTACGTGAAGATAAAAGGCTAAATAACAACATAACTATCAATATAATGATAGTTAAATAAAGAAATAGCAATGGCTGATTTATATGAATATTCAACACCTGAAATTGTCCGATTGATGGGCACGCGTTTCAAGGATTACAGGATGCGCTGCGGGCTTACACAAAAAGATGTATCGGAGCAGTCCGGCATCGGATTGACCACCATCCACAAATTCGAGAGCGGAGCGGCGGTCAACCTGACACTGTCTACTTTCATTCTCCTGATGAAAGCCATAGGCCAGATCAATAACATGGACAACCTTCTGCCGGAACTTCCCGAGTCGCCATATCTGATACGTAAAAATGAGAAAAAAGCACAACGCATCCGCCATTCTAGATAATACAGGAATATGAGGCCTGACCAGACAAAATAGTTTTGTCTTTTGCAGAATTCAGGTTACTCATCTTACGCATATAGAATAGACAAGATTAGAACGACTTGCGTATGTTTTTTAGTAGAATAGTTTGTGTAATTGTTTGAAATCAGTAAGTTTGCGAAAGGAGGAAATTGCTATGAGGAAGAATAAAAATACGCAGCCGGTTGTTATAACCAAGACTTCCAAGAAATTGGATAGTCTTCTTGCTCAATTGAAAAAACAGAAGATTGCACAGCAGACAAAGTTGCGCGAGATGAAAGAGTGTACCTTTAGTGTTAATATTTAATGGAGGTATCATTTTCATTGACATACAAGGAGGGAAACGAGATAAGAGTTTCCCTTTCTTCTTTTCCGGAAACAGCCATTTTCTGATTTGAGAAAACATCTTGGAGGCGTAGAGATTGTTGAGGTGAGCCTTGTTCGTCAGCGTGGTGAAGATACGACAGACTTGGCTACGTTATCTGAATTAGTGACACGAG